>Ga0131853_10018899_pt1 | contig 12537 bp, 10 predicted proteins | sample TergutLab28metaG_FD_92764 | JGI IMG/M metagenome (GOLD analysis project Ga0131853, IMG submission 92764) | Labiotermes labralis P1 segment gut microbial communities from Petit-Saut dam, French Guiana - Lab288 P1 (version 2) (version 2) | ecosystem: Host-associated > Arthropoda: Insects >...
TACATGTTAAGTACAGATATTAACATTATAGAAACCACATATTCCTGCCAGTTTTAATATGTATTTGGTAATCAGTAAGTGTGTAACAGCTGTCAAAGTTTCAAACTTCTCTGGCCATTATCTTCGTAACCGTTCAACTTTGGATATACGTGTTTTGGGTTATATCAATATACTTTAACATAAGGAACACTCTCCCAAGTCTTGCACATACCTCCTGGGACACCCTGTATACATATATATATATATATATACATACACAAAAATTGGTATGTGTTGTAAATACGTACAAACATGTAGAGGTTGACTGATGAAATAAACTGAGGATAAATAGGGCAACAAGTTGGATTTATTACAAAGATGTATCAAGATGGATGGTCAACAAAACACAAAAAAACCTAACACTTCCATTTATTGTGTAATTAGGTGCAGACAGCATAATAGCTATTTATGTCCTAACAACTTAGCAGTCATTGGACATAATAATACACATAAACTGAAAGAAAAAACTATATTTTAATCTCATTTTTAAATATCCACAATTACTAATGGCATGTGTGCCCCTGTTGGGCACTGCACAGCTTCTCGAACCTTCGCATCAGACTGGACACTGCCACCCTCATTTCCTGTTCCAAACTGATTTTTGCATGGTACTTGTTCTTGACCACTATTTAGTATCATTGTATATATGGCTGTATGTTTTGTATGCTTCTGTTTAATTTTGTAAATTATGTATTCATACTGTTATGTATTCTTATTGTTATGTATTCTTATTGTTATGTATGTTCCGTTCTGGGTATTCTGTTTCATTGTGCTGTTCTGTGTGTTGTTTGTGTGTAAATGTGTTCTGTACTGCTGCCACTGGGTGTCAACCCAACTGCAGTTAAAAAAATATATCATATCATATAACCACTGCAAACCCAGCTTCCCAAAGATATGACATCACAAATAGAATTAGGATTCATTGAGATTTAGCATTTAGCAGTGGATATTCATGTTTTACTGATATTCAAAACTCAGTTACTTCCATGCTGCAAAGTTTTGTTTTTAATGACTTGTCACAAAACAGCTCAAAAAGATTTTCTTCTTCTGCAGAGATAAATTCAGATGGGGCCCTAGCCATGAAGGGGTCTTGGATCCATGCACACTTCTCTATATCTTCTGGAAAGTATTTTTCAGACCACTCATTGAGATGTGTTAGGTGCTCTTCAAAAACAAACTTAAGTTCGTGGGTCAAATCATCTTCATTGGATGTAAAAAACTGCTGAAACAGGCTCTGTCATCATCTTCATTCATTTTTTTCCTCCATAGTTAATGAAGCCTGAAACCTTCTCTGCAATTTTTTTATTCTAAACAGTGTATGACTCACACACAAAAACACTGTAAGCATAAGTCAAGCTTCAAACCAGATAGCCTAATTATTTGTGTATAATATTCAATTCTTACTTACTATATTGTTTTAACAGTCTAATTAATAAACATTTTCTACTTACAGACATGCTGCCACAGCACCAAAGTTAACATAACAAAGTAATTCACTGAATGTTTTAAATTACAATTTTAGCAAGGAACAATATATGCTGCCTGACAATGATCCTATGATAAAAACATGCAGGAGCATTTTAAATGTTTTAATGTAAATTTTAGACTTCTTAAATAACATATATATATATATGTGCATTTGTTGGTGTGTGTAATTAAATAATCCTTCTCTGTGAGGTTCAGAATGTGCATTTTGCTTCCCTGCAGAGAGAGATTCAACACATTCAGTTTTTCAAAGAGATTGCATAGGTAAGCTAAGTTTGACAAATAATTAGCATCCAAGAAATTTTTCAGCACACACATGTTTTTCTTCTGCAAGATAAGAGTAGAGTTCCTGTTGTAATTTGAACGAATGGGACAGTACATTGCAATGGCAGAGCCATCACAAGCTACAGTAGCACAACAAAGATGTGTGCTCAGATCCCATACCCTCGCATAGTTTTTTTAAAAATCTTGCCGTGTTTTTATAAAGTTCACCACTTTCAACACACTTTGCAGGACTACGTTCAGTGGAGGACTCAGGTACTTTGACGCAAGGGCTTCTCTGTGGATTATGCAGTGGGTCCACAGTGCATCAGGAGCTTTTCTTTGTAAGAGTGCATGCAATCCTCCATATCAGCTGGACACAGAGTGACCACTGTGGGTATGGACACCAATGCACTTAGTCAAGTCTACAATTGTTTTCACAAATAAAAGTGTCATGCATCTCAAACAAGTCCTAAGCCTTTGTACCTGTAGTAATACTTTTAAAAACAGAAGGTCTTCAACAATTTTGTCACCATCCATGAACCACGTGTATTAAATCAAATTAGCATCGCTGTTACTGTCTGTTGCACCATCCAGCTGTAACCTGATATTCTTACCTTTCATTTCTTAAATTAGATAATCTTGAGGTCATTGGCCATGTGTTGGATTCTACAACTGAGAGTACTCATGGATAAAGGCACCTCTGCAGGCAGTCTTCCCGCAGATTCACCAACCATAATGTTCACCACAACCACTGCAGTGGGTAAAATTAGTTCTTCTACGATGTGTCTGAGGCTCTTTATATCTTGCAACTCTATATACCACCTTGCAGGATGCCAGCAAAGCATTGTTTGTTACTGATGCTTGTTTAAATAATGTACCTTTTTGTTCTTTCAATTCTCTTAACTTTCCAGTAAAATAATCATGTGATTTACTAGGCATGTTAGTATGATCAGTCTCTAAGCGACGTTTTAGTTTAGTTGGAAGCATGCATTCTGGAGCCAAAACTTTCACACATAATACAAACTGCGGATGCTCTTGATGATTGACATCTATCAAAGTGAAACAAAAGTCTAAATAACTATCGTCATATTTCCAATATTTCCGATTGTTCACAACTTTGTTGGTAGTCTTTGGTTTGCCATTCGTTTCTTCACTGTCACACTTCTTATTAATGTTCAGAAAACTTTCCATTTTTACGCACGAGAACTAAAAATCAACAAAATAATTCAATGAACTTCGCTAGACTTCACAGACACTTGAACACAACACCCTTCAGTTCCTCCAATTACTGATGGACCTGGAGAGTTGACAGGTACATGTAACCTGCGAAGCTTACTAATACTTCAGTATTACAACCAATATCTGGGTATTCAGCAATAGCCAACCATCAATATTATGTTGCAGGCTCATTTCAATCAATCTGCAAATTATACTGTTGGTGTAGTGGAGAAGGGAGTTCAGCTACTGCTGTCATGTTTTCTAAGCATATGCATTACAACTGTACATTCTCCTACAGCCATATATTCTGGACAATACAGCTACATATATAATCTATTTGGTGCCTCTGTTTAACCTGTTATGCAGTTCCCCAATATACATAGCCAAATACACACACTGGGATTCTGTGTACTCCCAGGCACGTGGCAGCCAGGCTGTCGATCAGCCTGAGAATGTGATGTGCCTTGGGCAGAGGAAGGCACATGCACTTCATGTTATGTTACACTACTATTCTTTCAATAATCATTGACAATTAGGGACCTATGGCAAAAAGGCAACAGTATTGTGTTATGCTGTCATATCTGTATCTTTGCATCTTCTCCTAGAGCAGGTAAGTTCACTAGGAACAGCACTCATTTTCCCTAAAGTCTGTCTAAAGTATCAGTTCAGTTATCAGTATCAGAAATATTCTTTAGCCTCCAAATTCATGTGGAAAGAAAGCCACTGAAATTACCACAATTTCTGAGGAAAGGAGGTTATCAGAGCTGCTCAGCATGGAAGATATTCTGGCATATGTTATGCATATGGGAAGGATGCCACAACCATACACAGCCTACAGGCTTCACATCAGTACTAAGTTATTTGTATCATTGCTTTAAATCTGATGTGGTTTTCTCTCTGGGCTGATTTCATACTCTAGCCTGTTCCTGCCCCGACAAGCCCAATACTATCCACACAGGTTTCTCAGACATTCCACCCTTTCAGTCCGCAGGAAAGAGAAGAGCACTTGTAGGGTTTATCTTTTGCTTCCACTTCCTAATGCCTATCATTCAATGTCCATACAGATGATATCCACTGGCATGGGACAAGGAACAATCACATCACTCTCCACACAGAGACCGTAAGGATCAAAGTACCATCAACAATACAGCTCATTTCTGCACAGTACCATCACCAAATATGCATGTGAACATGAACATACCTGTTCATTAATCAAATAAAAAATTGTAAACACATGTAACAACTTACTTATATTGCAGTTTTTCTGCAGCAAGTAATGCTTCTCTCCAGTCTCCACCTACTTGGAATGCCGTCAATGCTCTCTGGTACTTGTGAGCTCTTGTGTACATGATACCTGCCTCATGATACAACTTTTTATCTAGAAGATAGTCTGCATAAACTGTTGCTACATCCAGGTATCTCGGGCTTCCTTTAGGGAAAATATTTAGAGCCTGTAAAACATACACATTCTTCAGCCCTATATAAACAATTTATAATGTATTTGTAAAATACTACAACAAATAACCACAATACATTTCTCCAGCAATAAACTAAACAGTTCATCCAGAATCCTCAATCTGCTCGCAGATTTCTCAACTTCTTTACTTAAAAAATTGTTATATACAAAACCAACAGTGCACACATAAACCCCAACATCCAGCAAAATACAAGTTCTTTACTTCGAAAACTGTAATATACGAAATGATGCAAACATAACCCCAATATCCCCAAAAATATGATAGTCATCCAACCAGCAATTCCTGAATACTATATTTCCTGTCCAAAAATTGCTTATTATGCAGAATCCTAAACTTAGCTCCATTTAAAGATATAAACATAAGCCTCCTCTGATACAATCTTTGCCTACAAACAATTACCTCATTTACAACAGTTAAAATCAACAGATTGCTCAGAGAGAATATAATCTCTCACCTACCTCCCACAAAATCTACAATAGTAATGACACTTATCAAACCCCAATTACGCTTCAATATAAACTGATTAACTGCAAAAATGAGATCTCAATTATATACAAACCACTCATAATCCAGTAACGCTTATTAGTAATTTGATATATGTATAACCTGAAGTTTGTCCCTCTGACCAAAACAAGTTGTAAATAAATCTCCCATATACATAAAAAGCAGCCCTTAGCTGTGACAGATGGCATCTTTCCTTCTCTTTACCTTTCATCTTAAATCTTTGTGTGCAAATACCTACCTGTGAATACAGTTTGTGCATCTTTATCAGGTTTAGACACTCTTCAAAATGTTCCTCTTCTGGGCATTGTGCAACATGATGAAGTGCTGATTCAAATCGTTTCAAATGCTTGTCTATGACAAAGAAGCTGTAATTTGGGTCCATCCTGCAAAACAACGTCAGTGTTAGAGCTGTTGAAATTACCAGTAGTTACAATAGGCATGTGCAATGTTTTGGAACAGATTCATGCCCAAGTTAACCATGTTACACTGCAGTGTCAATGAAAACGAAGCTCCAAGAGGTTAAACAGACTATGACATGCGATATAAAATTAGACAAGTTTTTCAAATTCTGACAAAATATCAAGACACACACCTACTAGAAGAACTCCTCACAATTTATGACACTTTTGTAAACAACAACACATGAAAGCAGCAGAAAAACCACACAAGTATACAAGAATGGTTCAGTAGTTCAAAATATTAGGACAAAATATAAAATATATTCATAAGGTTTATATCTACAGATGAACAGAAGGACCATTATTGGACATAGTGGAAAATATAGTGCCTGAAGCACATACAAACCACACACACACGCACACACACACATATACAATTCACAACTCAGAACTATGTAACTTTTAATAATATCAATGTAGTCTTTTGGACTTTAAAAAACTAGTATACTCTTTTGGACTTTAATGTACCAGAAGAATATTTTGGCTTTAATAGTTGACATATTTTAAAAAAGTGAGTAAGAATATGGCAGTACTCAACTATTACACATTAAGTTAGTATGAAGGCATTTTACAATCACCAAATTAAAGAGAGAGAGAGAGAGAGAGAGAGAAAGGTAATGTGAGATCTCACTTGTTGAAAGACATATAAAACAATATACAACAGGTGTGTATCAGCATACATTAATTCTGTTTCAAAATTATTTATTTACATCAATGGTAACATGTAACTGACATTGAGGGATCTCAATATTCCAATACTAAAATCTGACCTGCGTAACTTGTTGAGGAAGGGCACATATTCTTTTGGATCTTTGTTGGACTTGGCAGCAACAAACATGACTAGGTCAAAGTCATAAAGTCCCAGTGCAACATCATACAAACGATTTACATCCACCAGGTACAGAAGATACTTCATTGCCTCATCTGCTGACACCACTTGTTGGCCATTTTCTCTCTCTGTTTCCCTCACTGCTTTCACTTTAATTAGTGCATCCGCTAAATCCTTGTCTGTTTGTTTTTGAACATAGCTAGTAAGTACAGGTAACAGGTATCGGTCTGCATTTTTCCGGCATAATATAGCATGACGCATTGCATCACATACCACCTGGACCTGTAAACACATAAGCAATGGGTTTTAATATATATGTGACAAAAAAGAGGTGAAACGAAGTTTAAGAACACAAAACACTGTTTACATACCACAAAATTTCCATGTAAAAAGTAGAGAGTGGTCAGGGATTTGGTCTCCATGTATGTTTCTTTAACAAAAGCTTCACAGTCTGATGAATAATGAAGAGAGGGAACTGGGAAACAGTGACATGTGATAATTTCTAACAGACAAACAAGGCATAATTATAAACATATCATACTACATTCAAAGCTGATAAAAATAACAAAAGAAACACAAACCTTATTGGTCAGCATATCAGGCAGCTGATCCAAATGTGCATAGTATTCCTTGTACATACTGTGAGTCACACTGTCTTCCTGCAGTTCAGACAGAAACAATGAGAGCCATGTGGGTTCTTGTAGGTCGTCTATAACAGAATCTATATTTGTTATGAATTCCATAGGTTGGTGGTCACACAGGAGATTCAGATTGATGCGTTGTTTCCGCAGCAACTGAAAAGCTGCTCCATAGTGTCCAGCATCAAGAAGAACAGTTGCTACATGAAGTGTAAGAGGACGTGGTTGAATACATTCAAGATTCCCTCTTGGCATCTGTAGTACAACACAAGTACCCCCTGCAACAGATGTCACCAGTCGTGCCCCTCTCTCAATGCGCCGTCCTGGGCCACACTGGCCTTTCGTTAATGACTGCAAACCCTTGCGATTTAACTGAGCACACAAAAGCATATGCCTCAAAGTAGTCAGTAGAATGAATTCTGAATGAACCACTAATGATGTCACATTGTTGGCCACTTCCTGACCATCCACATACAAGCGATTACGATTACTGAGTCCAAGTATTACGTCCGTCCCATCTATATGAGTGACCTGCAATAAAATCACATCTGCATTATATTCACATAAGCATGCTGTCACAATATATATTCCTACTACTGCTTCCAAATCTGTGTTTAATAACAAAATAACACACAGCACTCTCACTTCTAAACCTGATAACAGACTAAGCATATCAGATATGAAATAGTATTTCTAATCCTGATACAATTATTTGTTCTCCTGTATGAAACAAACATTATGCATGTATTATGGTGTGATGCAGCAAGTCTAACAACAGTAAAACATGCTAGATGTATTTGCAGACTTGTGTTGTGAGCTTGGCAAGTGCAACCTCCAGTTCTTGAATCATATCCTCTCCCTTTAAGTGCTAACTTCAGTTTCAGAAAAATAACATCTGTGCTGGGAATTATGGATCTCTTTGAAGTTCTTCCTCAAGGTCCTGATACAATCCTACTTTTCTCATTATTCAGCAGATAAGGTACAAATTATGTAGCAATCCCTCACATGTTCAAAGTTTTCATCAAAATGCTTTCACATGATCCAAATGATTTTTTTCCTTCATTAGACAAATCACAAAGACACATCTCTTTACACAAAAAAGCTCCTCAATTCATGCCTCATTTCATTTACTGTGTTTGTAAATGAATACCCCAAATTCTCAGCATTGCTAACAGATGTCACTCTAGATTTAAATTTGGAAAATCAATCACATGGTTAATTTCAGCTAACTGCTTCATCTCTCAAAGCAAGTTTCAAAATCTCACAGACTTAAGAAGTAGTTTTGCCAAGTTTAAAGCAGAGCTTCATATGCACAATTTATTCTTTGAAATCTGGTACTTTCTCACAAAGCAACCTCACTTCAAAAACACTGTTACTTGTGAGTGCCCCAGGCTACAATGCTGAAGTGAATGGCAAATAACTTGACAGAATCTACTCTTACATCAACCTACTTCTTGTTCACCATGCAGTTAAGGCAACATATGTAGGACAGCAACATGCATCTTAAACAGACAATTGCCATGCTGCTGCAGTCAGCATAAACACACCGGCTATTCTGTGGATATGGAGATGTAGAAGAGGAATGATTTTATGGTCTGCATGTACTCAAATGTTGTCTTGCTCCCTTATGGTCAAGAACCTGCCCTAATTACTAACTATGCTACATATTCAGAACATAAGACTTCCAGTAACTACCAAAATTCTCAATAAAAAATGTGCTACAATGAACTCAGTGTTTGGCATTTTGAAGTTATTCATTCTCTGCATTTTTCTTAACATTCATTTATAAAATCTAGTCAATGCACAAGTTACAGTCTTTCACTCCTCCTACATGTTTTGTCATGTCTGTTTCATTCTCAGCAAGTTGGTACACCACATTTAAAACTTGTTAAAATAAAATTAATTACAACTTCAATATTCATTATACAAAGCATTCAGCAGCTAAATTTAAACAACAGAGTGGCTGAAGTACATAAACACACAAGGAGTATAAATCACTGTAAGAAAGTTATGGGCATAGTAGTGCCTGAAACATGTTGAGCCTATAAGAAATAAAATAATAAGTGGCATCTAGTTGGTTTTTATTCTTCAGTTATCACAATGATGCACAGTCCAACAAACAACAAATTTACATATATATCATACTGATTTTTGCAGTTTGATGCAAAACATAGAGGATGGTTACAATTTTGTGTAAATTTTATCACTGTTGTATTCACCTGTGTATACAAACATCTAATGTTGCATACACTCCACTGTGAATCATGTCCCTGAGTTGAATGCTGTGCAGTTTATGTACGGGGTGTCTGTTTATTGAAAGCAGTGAACTGTCACATCTACCACCCTGAACTTTAAATTTAGCTGCTGAATGCTATATATATAATGAGTAATGCATACGTAATTAAGTATATTATAACAAGTTTTAAATTTGGGTACAAACCCCCTGAGTATGGCACAGACATGCTGAAACATGTAGAAGTGGTCAAATGCCATACTTTATGTAAGCTTGCAACACGTGCACTGACTTGGTTTTATAAGTGGATGTTGGTATTCTGTCCATGAAACTGGGTCAGTCTCGCCACAACATGGCGAGTCCTCAGGTTGCGGATGGAGAAGCGGCCTCCAAAATGGAAGGTAGCCGTGAATATATTGACTAAGCAGTCTCAGACAGCCAATGAGGAGTGGTCCTCCAGCTTGGGAGTTGGGTGAGATGCTAACAACTCATCGCCATACAAAAATTACCGTGTAACAAAACATTCACAGCTGCCTTGGACTGATCCTTGGGTACAACTTAGAAATGGAAAAGGGAAGAGATTCAGCACTTGGAATGTGAGCAGCATGCATATGTTGGGCCACTTACAGCAGTGGCCAGGGAATTAGTGAGATTTAAATTAGATTCAGTGGATGTACAGGAGGTTACGTGGGACAAAGAAGGCAGTGTAAGAGCAAGAGATTATATTCTTTTCTACAGAAAAGAAAAGAAAAATCATCAATTGGGAACAGGATTTTTGTACAGCACAGAATAGTATCAGCAGCTTGTTATCAGCAGTTTGTTAATGACAGGATGTCATTTATAGTGCTGAGAGGTAACTGGTGTAATATCATTGTGCTGAACGTGCATGCACTAACTCGGGAGGAAAGTGATGACTCAAAGGACAGTTTTTATAAGAAATTAGAGCAGGTTTTCAAACATTTTCCTGAGCACCATATAAAAATTCTGTTATGAGAATGAAATGCAAAAGTGGGAAGAGAGAATATTTTCAAATCAACATTTTGGAAAGAGAGTTTACATCAGGATAGTAATGTTCATGGTGTTAAACCAGTAAATTTTGCCACATCAAAAAGTCTAGTTGTTAAGAGCATGATGTTCCCACACCAAAACATTCATAAATACACCTGGACCTCTCCTGATGAAAAGACTCACAATCAGATTGGTCACGCATTGATAGATGGGAGATGGCATTCAAGTGTACTTGATGTATGATCTTTCAGGACAGCTGAATGTGGTACTGATTACTAACTGGTGGTTGTCAAAGTTAGGGAAAGATTGGTAGTATGTAAACAAGCAGCATAGAATTTTGATGCTTGTTTACATACAGGCAGGTCTCATTTTCTTGCAGTCTTGAATAAGTCACACAAACCGAACACAAAATTCTCAATTGAAAAGTGTATTTCCTGGGGGATAAGGGACTGAAAACCTCATCCTATACAGTATATGAGAGCCACAGTGTCAGCAGAAGCACTTCCCTAGTCATTTTAATGGTATGAAAATTATGTCTCTTTGTGAACCTGCTGAACCAACCTGTACTTGCACTAAATGGTTCAACATTATCATCGCCCTTTGACAGACCCCCATATATGGAAAAAGACTTGGCTTTAACCAAACGCACTTACAGGCACATTGCACTGCTCCTGATCCTCTATCCAAGTACTCAACATTTTTGCCATGTTCCATATTTGAACTCCTTTAAAAAGGAATTCTTCTAGTGGTCACTTTAGTTCCTGACCTAGTACTTACTCCAGTTTTACCAGCATTAACACAAATTGTACATAAGCTACTATAAAGCGAGTCTGACATTACAGCATATGTCCACAATTTGTGCACCTTTTTCAAGTGGGCTTATTTCATCTGTTTCTCTTCAGTTATGATTGTCTTTTGCCAGCTATTCATTTAGATTGCACCCAGTGATGCAGATTACATTTCTCACTCATGTTGGCAAGAAGAGCCAGTACTACAGAAGGAAAGTAAATGAGCCGTGTAATATATCACCGAGGTAATCAATCCATACATGTGACTGATGGTGTGACAGTGATGTCACTTTCTGCTAGTCTCCTACAGAAGACAAGGGCAGTCACAATTCAAGTTAAACCAAAAATTATTGTGTAAATCTGAAAAGTGATGTAAATTTTCAAGTACTGTTACAACAAAACTGCGCAACAGGAAATCATGTAAAATGAGACCTGCCTGTACTCTGTTACAGTACCTGTAGTTGTTCGCATGCTTCAGGGAGAGATTTTGAATGGTGAGACATTTCGTTCTGATGTAATTTGTACAGGAACAAAGTGCCATCTGCTAGTTGTACAACAGCTCCTGAACAATCAGATGTTAACACTATAGAAACAAGAACACCACCAGCAGGAATCTCTTTTCTGAAATAAAGAGTATATTTAATTCTTTCAGAGACATTCTTCAAATTAAACACTTAATATGGCTTGTAAATGACAACCACTACTGGAAAGATGTATTCCTATACACATAGAGCCCCCATATGCATTCCTCATGGTTTGGAAATTCTCAGTGACTGTGATGTATAGACACAAATTCAATTACAGTAAATAAACAGAAAATAATACATTGAATAAAGTCATAAAATGTTAGTGACAACATCAACCAATGACTGCAACATATAGGGGTAACAAATAATATAAAATTAAGTCTTACCTGATATTCATTTTCCCCGTACAGAGATCCAGTGATATTTCCACCAAATATGAAACTGTACCAAGTGTACAACAGCAAAGGAAAGTATCCTTCTTGAGCCACAACCAGTGATGCAAGTCTGTTGCATTTTCATCTTTCAAGTTGCAAGCAATTAATTGTACATGATCTTCAGTTGAAGGTGACTCAGTAAACATTATGAGACTTCCATCACTTAAAACGGCGCAGAAATCATTTGAACTGATTTCATTATCATATGCTTCATCTGTGACATAACTGCTTTTTACTTTCTTACAGGGTGCAAATAATATGCTATTTACAGGTGATGCCACCTGTAGCGTACACCCACAGAGTGGTGGTGGAATAACTCCAGATCGAAATGAAGTCAAGAGAATTTTAGCTACAAAATAAAAGACAAACAAGAATAACTCATCCAAATTATCAATAAGAAAGACAGTAATTTTACAAGAGAATAAACTAAACTTTCACACAAACAGCATCAACACTTCCACAACTTAACTATTTAAAATTCTTGTCCACTGGTTTTTAAGAAAAACACATTGACAGCTTACAATATTCTTCATTCCTTACCACTCTGAAATAATACTAATTCTTTAAAAAAAAAGTAGCATTTCTGAGTAAACGTACTGATGCAATCATAATTATATATATATATATATATATA
>Ga0131853_10018901_pt1 | contig 12536 bp, 13 predicted proteins | sample TergutLab28metaG_FD_92764 | JGI IMG/M metagenome (GOLD analysis project Ga0131853, IMG submission 92764) | Labiotermes labralis P1 segment gut microbial communities from Petit-Saut dam, French Guiana - Lab288 P1 (version 2) (version 2) | ecosystem: Host-associated > Arthropoda: Insects >...
CAAAAGCGGACGGGCTACGCCCGCAAAAGTACAGCGCGTAGCAGCAGCCGCGCCCGCAAACGCGACTGCCGGTTAAAAATCCCTGAAAGAACCCCAACACCCGTCCTCATGCGTGGCCGTAATGCGCGCCGTCAGCATCTCCCCGCGGAGATCGCGGCCCGCGCGCGCCCAAACAGGAGTATAACAAGGCGTGTGGCCGTAGTAAACGCCGTCCTCCGCCATGCTTTCAAACAGGACAGGATAAATGTTTCCAATGCGGGACATAAGAAATTCGCAGCGGCTTTTGGCCGTTATTTGCGATATCTCTTTCGCCCGGCGGGCTGAGGTTTCCGGCGCGGTTTTATCCGGCATACCGGCTGCGGATGTGCCCGGCCGGGGCGAAAACGCAAACACATGCACGCGCGCGAAATACATCTCCGCCGCGAAGTTCAGGCTGGCCTGGTGATCGTCTTCCGTTTCGCCGGGGAATCCGGCAATGATATCGGTTGTGACCGCGCAGCCGGGGAAAGCTTCGCGCAGCTTGCGGACAGTTTCGCGGTAGTGTTGGGTATCATAACGCCGGTTCATGCGGCGCAGGGTTTCATCGCAGCCGCTTTGCAGGGAAAGGTGAAAATGAGGGCATAAAACCGCGCCGTGCAAGGTTGCTTCCCGGAAAGCGGCCCAGCGTTCAATATCCTCGTTTGTTATCAAATCCGGCTCCAAAGAGCCTAGCCTGATTCTGGCAAGACCTTGGGCTTTACATGCGGCAGCAATCGCGTCGGTAAGCAATATTCCAAGATCGTGCCCGTAGCGGCAAAGATTAACGCCGGTCAGCACCGCCTCTTTATATCCCGCGCTGGTTATGTTTTCCAGCTCGGCGCGGATATCGTCCAGCGGCTTGGAACGCGCCGGGCCTCTTGCCGCTGGAACTATACAGTACGCGCAATTACGGTCGCAGCCATCCTGAATTTTCAAATACGCGCGCGCGCGGTCAGAAAACGCGGGCCCATCCAGCTTCTCAAACGGCTCCGCCTCATCGTAGTCAGCGATCTCCACCACGCGCCCGCCTTTCCCCGAGAGCTTCTTCAAAACCGCGACAAGAAGCGCGCCGCGATTTTTTGATCCCATAACGATATCCGCTTCCAGGGCGGCCCCCGCCTTTTGCGGAAACGCTTGCGGAAGGCATCCGCAAAGAACCACAACCGCTCCCGGCGCCTGCCTGCGAAACCGCCGCAAAGCCTGCAAGCTCTTTTTATCGCCCGCCCCTGTAACGGTGCAGGAGTTGACGATATAAACGTCAGCCTCCCCCCCCGGCTCGACAATTGTAAAGCCCGCGCCGCCGAATGCTTGCATCAATGAAAAACTTTCGTATTGATTTACTTTGCAGCCAAGTGTATAAAACGCCGCGGTCGGCAAATGGACGCCCCTCCTCTTTGATGTTGACTATTCTTGTATTATAACTTACAATTGTACCTGTGCAACGCCATGTAGGGGCGATTATCAATTGCCCGCGGGCGCATAATATGCGCCCCTGCACGTTAAGGAGGTAAGGCGCCATGACGCAACTGAACATTATGCTGCACACAATAAATGACGTAAAAGAGTTTGTCAACATTGTTTCTCTCTATAGCTTCGATATTGACCTGATCTCCGGCAGATATACCGTAGACGCGAAATCCATAATCGGTATCTTCAGCCTCGACCTGAGCAAGCCGCTTCAATTAAATATCCACTCCGATGATTGCGATGAGCTTTTAGCTAAACTGCAAAGGTTCGCTTTTGTTTAAAAGTTGGGACGATTATTAATCGCCCGCAGGCGCCGCGCCCTACTTGCCCACGCAAAAGCGGGTGAACACTTCGTCCACGACTGCTTCGCCGGCGCGTTGCCCGGTCAGGGCGAGCAGGTCGTCCAGAGCGCAGTCAAGGCAGACGCAAACGGCGTCCAGCGTGACGCCATCGTTCAATGCCGCGACAGCTTCTTCCACGTTCCCGGCCGCGCTGTCAAGACATTGCCGCTGGCGTTCGTTTGCGATTATCGCGCCTGCGGGATCAATATTTTCAAGCTCAAGGACTGCGAGGATTTCTTTTTCCAGAACCTCGCGGCCTTTTCCTGTTTTCGCTGAGATTTCTACAATTGTCGGGATGCTTTTTTTAAGTTCATTTTCCTCTATAGTCTGGGGCAGATCGGCTTTATTTATCACCGCGATCACGTTTTTACCGGTAAGGCGGGGGAGCAGGTCGCGGTCGTTTTCCTGTAGCGGCTGCGAACCGTCAAAAACCGCTAAAATCAGATCGGCGCCGCTCAGGGCGCGCAGGGAGCGGGAAACTCCTTCCTGTTCGGCGGCATCAAGCGCCTCGCGGATTCCCGCGGTATCCGAAAGGTTAAGGGTAAGATCGGCAAGCGTTACTTTTTCCTGTACAACGTCGCGGGTGGTGCCGGGCTCCGGCGTTACAATGCTGCGTTCATGCCCCGTTAAAAGATTCATCAGGGTGGATTTACCCACATTCGGGCGCCCGGCAATCGCGGCGTTTATTCCCTCCCGCAAAAGCCTGCCCTTGTCATACCCGGCAAGCAAAACCCGCATCCGGCCTAAAATATCAACCAGCGTCCGCGCAAGCGCCGCTTCATCCACAGGAATTAAATCTTCTTCCGGATAATCAGTCCAAGCCGCGATATGCGCGCAATGCCCGGTTAAATCCTCAACAAGAGCCGCGATCCCGCCCGCAAGCGCGCCATCCCGCGCCGCGAACGCCGCGCGCATGGCGCCGCGCCCCTGCGCGGATACCAAATCCATTACCGCCTCCGCGCCGGTAAGATCCATCTTGCCGTTTAAAAACGCGCGCTTGGTAAATTCCCCGGCTAGCGCCGGCCGCGCGCCCGCGTCCAGACAAAGGCGCAAAACCTGACGCACCGCATAAGAACCGCCATGACAGCACAGCTCAACGACGTCCTCGCCGGTATAGCTGCGCGGCCCGCGGTAGACAAAAGCTACAACCTCATCCACAGGGCCGTTATCATCGCAGACCTTACCCAAAACGCCGCGATATCCCCTCATGCTTTCAAGCTTTATTTTTGTATCATGAGGCCGGAACACACGCGCGGCAACCGCGATCGCGTCCGCGCCAGATAAACGAACCATACCCACCGCGCCTATGCCCGCGGGAGTGCTTATCGCCGCTATGGTTTCGTGATACATGAATTAGCACCTCCGGTTGCTTTCGGCTTTGGGGGCTTCGCCCCCATTATAGTATCGCGCTTCGCGCGATGATTTATAAAATGGGGCTATGCGCCCCAAACCCCTAGTAACTTTTTGCGCGGGCAAAAAGTCACCAAAAAGCCGTTTAAGGGGGGGTGGGCATACGCCCACATCCCCCCTTAAAAATCCCCCCTCTTGCCAAAAAACGCAGAGGGGGTAAGGATTTTGATGGGCTTCGCCACTGTTATTACGCCTCCGACTTTAGAACGGGGGGGTGCGGGGGGATTCTCAAGGGGGTGCAGGGGGCGGAGCCCCCTGCACCCCCTTGAGCGGCCTTTTTTTGGTTCCTTTTTTTGGCCGCGCAAAAAAAGGAACACCCGTCCGGTAGGACAAAAGTGAGCGGGTTCCACCCGCAAAAATACAGCGCACAGCAGGCGCCGCCGTCCGGCAGGACAAAGTGTGCGGGTTACACCCGCATAAGGACAGAGTATGCGGCGTCAGCCGCAAAAGGGCCAGCGCAGCAGCTTATTCCAGATCAATTTTTCCGTAGAGCGGTTTATTATCGGCTTCGGTTGGCGGACGGTCGGGTTCTTTCACCGGCTGATATGCAGGCGGGCGGTCACGGCCTTGTCTCCGGCCATCGCGGTCGCCGCGGGTACGTCCGTGGGGCGGGCGGCGATCCCTCTCGTCGGGGCGGTCGCCTTTTGCGCCTTTATCCGGCCAGCTTGGGCGGTCGGCGATGGGGGGGCGCGGGGCGGAGTGCCTTTCGCGGTCGCCGCGCGGGGCGGGCCTTTCGCGCTCAAGGGCGCGGTCTTTGCCGAAGCCTGGGCGATCTTTTCCATTAAAGCTCGGGCGGGTTCTTTTTGCGCCCGGGCAGGTGATTACTACCCTGCGGTTTGGTTCTTCTCCGATCGAGGTGGAGGAAACGCCTTCGATTGTAGAAACCGTGGCGTGAATAATTCTGCGTTCAAAGGGGTTCATTGGTTCCAGCGATTTATTTGTTTCGGTTTTAAGCACTTGCTCGCTTAGTTTTCTGGCCAGTGTTTCAAGGGTTTGGCGGCGTTTGAGGCGATAATCCCCGCAATCTACCGTTACGCGCAGATATTCGCCGTCCAGGCGGTTGGCCACAAGGCCGCAGAGGTATTGCAGGGCGTCCAGCGTATCGCCGCGGCGCCCGATTATAAGCCCGAGGCCGTCCCCGACGATCCGCAGGACTAGTCCGTTTTCTTCCCAGACAGGTTTTACGCTGGCGCCGGACAGGCCGATTTGCACAAGCACTCCGGCAAGATACCCGGCCGCGATTTTGGCTTTGTTTAAAAATTCTTCGCTGGGTATAAAATCAGCTTCGGATGCGGCGGGCTTTGCGGGTTGTTTTGCGGCGGCCGGAAAGCGGTTTTCTTTTTGGGGTTCCGGTTTCTTTTCGGGGGCCGGCTTTTTTTGCGGTTCGGGGCGGGCCTGCTGCTCCCGGTTAACGGGCGCGGGAACGCTCTCGGTTGCCGGCGCTTGCTCCGGTTCTTTCGCCGGGCCAGGCGGGGCTGTTTTTACCGCGGTCTTGTTTTCCGGAATCTCTATGCTTACCTTTACTTTTGCGGGTGTGTTTTTCAGGCCTAAAAAGCCGCGCTTGGGCAAATCAAGAATTTCCCACTCACAATCGTCGCGTTCACACCCAAGCTCGATACATGCCAAATTTATAGCTTCTTCAACCGTTTTGGCGGTCTTTGTTATTTCCCTGCGCATTTCTTCCTCCTAATCCTCTGTGTCGGCAGAATCATCATACTGCTCGCCATATTTTTCGGCGTCGCGCTTGCGCGCTTCGGCTAATCTGCGCCTGTTCTGTTCTTTTTTAGACAAGGCTTCTTTTTCTTCGCTTTCCCCGCGCTCTTTTGCTTTCTTTTTGGCTTCTATGCGCTCAAGCCGTTCCCTTTCTTTTTCCTCTTCCATCTGTTTTCTCGCTTTTTCGGCGATCTCTTTCGGGTTATAAAAGTGCCCCATGATTCTCGATTGCGCAAATCCTACAGTGTTGGTGTAAATCCAGTATATCCCAATTCCCGCGGGCATCTGGAATGTAAAGAATATCGAAAATACCGGCATCATCATCATCATGAATTTCATGTTGGGCGCGCCGGGCCCTTGAGGGGTTGCCGTATACTTCATGGTTGCCAGCGAAAGAAGCACCGATGTAATCCCGGCAAAAATCGGGATCAGTATAACCGGGTTAAAGTCCGAAAAAACCTGCAAGATCATACCGACGCTGGGGGTTTCCATCAGGTTTATGCCCAAAAAGTTCATCTGCGGCAAAAAATTCTGGATTGCTTCAATAGCATCTTGGGGAACATAATCGGCATAATTCCCGGCGTCGTAGCTGATATGTCTCAAAGTGTCAAGCTCAACCGCGTTTCTGCCCATACCCAGGCCGCCGCCGTTTTCGGTCAGGCCCTGAGTGATCTCGTTTGCTTTTGCGATAACTTCGCCGGGCAATCTCAGTATATGGGTAAGCGGCCTGAAAATAACGTCGATTACGCCGAACAGAATAATCATTTGAGCGGCCATGGGCAAACAACCGGACGCCGGATTATACCCAACCTTTTGATACAGCGCCGTCATCTCTTCATTGATCTTCGCGCGATTGCCGGCATACTTCTTGTTGATCTCCGCCATCTGCGGCTGAATCATCGCGATTTTAGACTGCGACTTGGTCTGCTTTATAGTCAAAGGGATCAAAATAACGCGGGTTAAAACAGTAAACAGCAAAAGCGCCAGACCATAGTTTTGAATAATCTCAAAAATAAAGCTCATCACCAACCCCAAAGGGGCGCCAAGGAATCTCATATCTCTGTTATCTTCCTCTCTTTTACAGTTGACAGTGGACAATTGACAGTTGACAGTTACGGAGTCCGCTTTGCGGACATATTTAAAAAATTAAAATCCATCGCGCGCAGCGCGATACCATAACTGTCAACTGTCCACTGTCAACTGCTCAGGTACCGGATCGTAGCCGCCTTTGTGAAACGGATGACATTTTAAAACGCGTTTAACGCACAAAAACCCGCCCCGCAGCGCACCGTGAGTCGAAATAGCTTCGACCGCATAGGTGGAACAGGTTGGGTAAAAGCGGCAACACGGCATTTTAAGCGGGGAAATGTACCTTCTATACACGTTTAAGAGCGTCAGCAGCACAACTTTCATGATTTGTCCTTTTGGCGGCTTAAATCCGATGTTTGGGGTGATAATATGCCGCCTATCTTGCTCAGGAGCTTTTCAAGCTCATCCTTGACCGCCTGCATTTTTACGTTTGCCGCTTTAGCGCGGGCTACAATCACGAAGTCATATCCTGTCCCCATTTGGGGTTCAAGCAGGCGATAGCTTTCCAAAATAACGCGCCGGGCTCTATTGCGGCGACACGCCTTCCCGACTTTTTTAGTAGCGGTTATGCCCAGCCGGTTGCTTTTCCGGCCCTTTGCTTTTTGGTAATATACCACAATACAAGGCGACACAACGCTTTTCCCCCGCTGATAAAGGCGGCGGAACACATAGTTTTCAGTTATCGTCAGCGTTGTTTTCATAGACACGGGAAGATGGAGGATAGAGATAAAGTGGCCGCCTTGCCCGCAGTTCCATCTCCCATCCTCCTGTTTTTCTTACTTCTTGCTTTCTCTTAATGCGTTAACCTGGCTCTGCCCTTGAGCCTCCTGGACGCCAATACCTTCCTGCCGTTTCTGGTTTTCATGCGCTTGCGAAAACCATGCTCTTTTTTGCGCGCGCGCGCTTTGGGCTGATACGTTCTTTTCATATTTCTACCCCCTTTAAAGGAAAAAACTTTACATAACGCTCGAAACCCTATTATATCCGAACTGTTGCCAGATTGTCAACCTGCTTTTCCTTTTAAGAAAAAAAGAAAAGCAGGCAAAATAAAAACTGAAATGCAAAGGGCGGTTATCAATCGCCCCTAGGTTTCACGCAAGCTTGCGGGCGGCTGATAGCCGCCCCCGCAATATTAAAAATCATCGCGCGCAACGCAACAACAAATGACGGCTGGAGCGGCGCGGCCGTTGGCGAACTGCACAAGCGTAACGAGAAAACCATTTTAAATACAGTCTTTGAGCGCGCTTGCAGCTCGAAAGCACGGCAAAAGTTTTGAAGATTCTCAATAAACTTTTTTCAAAAAGTTTCTTTAAGCGGGGAAGACAAAGCCCCAAGAGCTTGTGCTTATGCCTCTTGCGGGGCGATGAAACACCTACATATCCACCTTTTATACTTATATATCCGCGCTTCCCGCTTATTGTAAAGCGGGCGGATTTATGGTAAGATGTGGTGGTGGGCAAAAATGTGGACAACTTTATTTTAAACGGCGTTTCAACTGTGTTTCGCCGGGTTTTCCACACTGTAAATTCGGAGGGGTTCTGGACATGGAAAACATGCGGTCTGTTGATGATTTTGAGCAGGTGTTTGATCTTGTGAGCGAATTTTGCAAGGGCCGGATATCTGATGTCGCGCACACTCTTTGGATAATGGATCTTAAATCCGTGGGTTTTGAGGGTTCCACCGCTTATTTAAGGAGCAAGACTGCGTTTAAGCGCAAGTTTATACAGGAAAGATATATACCCCTGCTTACGGAAGCTTATAAGGAAGTAATGGGTTTTGAAGTTGATATAGACATCGCCAGCGATGAGGAACTGGGGATCCGTCACGATCTTTTGCGCAACATCGAAGACGTTTCAAGCGAATATGAATACACATTCGATACCTTTATAGTTGGCAGCTCAAATAAATTCGCCCAGGCCGCCTGCGCCGCGGTGGCTGAAAACCCTTCCAAAGAATATAACCCGCTGTTTATTTATGGGGCGTCCGGCCTTGGTAAAACTCATTTGCTTAAAGCCATCCGCAATGAGATGGACAAGAATTTTTCCGAAAAAAAGCAGATATTTGTACATGGCGAAGCCTTTACCAACGAGCTGATCGACGCGATCAAAGACCAGACCACTTCTCAGTTTCACGCCAAATACCGCAGCGCCGATGTCCTTTTGGTTGACGACGTTCAGTTTATAGGCGGCAAAGAACGCACGCAGGAAGAATTTTTCCACACCTTTAACGCTTTGTATCAGGATAACAAGCAAATAATCCTCACTTCCGACAGGCCGCCCAAAGAAATAAAAACTCTCGAAGACAGGCTGCGCACCCGCTTTGAATGGGGCCTGCTGGCGGATATCCAGCCCCCGGATTTTGAAACCAGAACCGCCATAATCCGGCGGAAAGCCGAACAGATCGACTTTGAAGTCCCCACCGAAGTTGCCGAATACATAGCCAACCGGCTGAAAAACAACATCCGCCAGCTGGAAGGCGCGGTAAATAAACTTAAAGCCTACAAACTCCTGCAAAACCTCCCGCCCTCTGTGATCGTCGCCCAAAACATTATCAAAGACGTACTCAACGAAAGCCTGCCGGTTCCGGTGACAATTGACCGGATAATCTCGGAAGTTGCCCGCACCTACGGCGTTAACCCCGCGGATATCCGCTCAAATAAAAGAAATTCCGCTATTTCAACCGCAAGGCAGGTGAGCGCCTTTGTGGTAAAAGAAATCACCCAGATTTCCCTCGCGGCCATAGGAAAAGAGTTCGGAAACCGCGACCACTCCACAATGGTTTACGCAGTGCAGCAAGTAGAACAAAAAATGACCAAAGACCCCCACTTTAAAGAAATGGTGGAAGATATAATCCGCAATATACGCAGCAACTGATTAAGCCAAGGCCTTGGGGGGCGACGCCCCAAATCTTACATTAAACAGTCCACAATTCAACCGATTCCACAAATGTGGATTCCATAGGCCTTAAAAGGCATCCTTTCACTAAATCATCAACAAGTTTTCCTTTTCAACTTTCAGTTATCAACAGTAGCCCCAAACTCATAAATAACTTTCCACAAGGTCAACATTTTCTTATGGTCTTGTCCACTTTTTGCGCCAGCTATAAAATTTTCACGGTTAAAAGGTTTTACGCGGTCTTTCAACAAATCCACGGGCTCTACTACTATTACTATATTTTTATACTTGTCGCTATGTTATCTAACGCTGGCTGAGAAAAACTTTCGCGCGTGTTAAAAACTTTATGGTTGGGGTGTGTTTATTGTTATGAAGTTTACCTGTAACAAACTATTGCTCAGCGAAGCTTTGACGAATGTTTCGCGGGTGATCGCCGGAAAGAGCAGTATGCCGGCTCTCGAGGGCGTGCAGCTAAAGGCGTACGGAGGCAGTTTAACTTTGACCGGCTACGACATGGAAGCGGGAATCACTACCGCCATTCCGGCCGGGGTTGAAGCAGAGGGGGAAATTGTACTGACCGCCAGGCTGTTTCTGGATATGATCCGCAAGCTTGACTGTGAAGACGTCAGCATTTCTGTCGGGGAAAGAAACTTTACCGAAATAGCCGGCGGCGCGGCAAAGTTTAATATTATGGGTATCCCGTCCGAAGAATTTCCCGAGCTTCCGCATATAGAGCAGGGGGAGGGCGTAAACTTCCCGCAGCAGACGCTTAAATCAATGATAGAACAAACCCTGTTTGCCGTGGCCGCCACCGACGCGAAACCTGTCCACACCGGCAGCCTTTTTGATCTGGACGACGGCAGGCTTAACGTCGTTTCAGTAGATGGATACCGTCTGGCCCTGCGCAGCGAAGAAGTGGACGCCGGGCAAAAAATGAGATTCATCGTGCCGGGAAAAGCGCTTGGGGAAGTTGTAAAACTCCTTAAAGACGACGCCCAGGATCCGGTATCACTGACAGTCAGCAAACGTCATATCATTTTTGGCGTCGGCTCTTATGTAATAGTCAGCCGCCTGCTCGAAGGCGACTTCCTGGACTACAAATCATCCCTCCCGCAAGGGTATAAATCCCAGATAAATATAAACACCAGAGAAATGATCGACGGCGTGGAACGCGCCTCCCTGCTTATTTCCGACCGGCTGCGCTCCCCCCTGCGCGTGACTTTCAACAACGAAGGCACTATCCAGATTGCCTGCTCCACGCCGCTCGGAAAAAGCTATGACGAAGTAGCCTGCTCCATGACCGGCGACAGCGTCGAAATGGGGTTTAACAATAAATATATGCTGGATGCCCTGAAAGCCGCCGACAGCGATGAAGTGCGCATCGAACTGAGCGGCCCGCTCTCGCCGATTAAAATATTGCCCCCCAAAGGCGAAGCGTTCCTGTTCCTTGTTTTGCCGGTCAGGTTGAAAAGTGATTGATCTCTGCTTTTCTTTTTTAAAGAAAAAGAAAAGCGGCGGAAGAAAAACATGGAAAAAATCGCGATATCCACTGAATTTATCAAGCTGGACAGCTTTTTAAAGCTATGCGGTATATCCGGGACGGGCGGAGAGGCAAAGATATTAGTACAATCCGGAAATATCCTGGTCAACGGGGAACCGTGTACCATGCGCGGCAAAAAGTTATATCCCGGCGCCGTTGTAAAAGCCGGGCGGGAAGTTTTTGAGGTGGTAGCCCGGTGAGAGTTTTGCGGCTGCGTGGCGAGGGCTTCCGCAATCTGGCCGATCTGGATTTCGGGCCGGGCGCGGGCGTGAACATTATCTGCGGCGAGAACGCGCAGGGCAAGACGAATTTGCTTGAGGCGATCTGGCTGTTTTGCGGCGCAAAGAGTTTTCGCGGAACGCGGGATAGCGATTACATCGCGTTTGATAAAGATTTTTTGCGGCTGGAACTTGATTTTTACGCCGGGGGCCGGGATCAGACCGCAAGCGTCAGGATAGTGCCGGCAGGAAAACAGGCGCTGCTCAACGAGATAAAGCTGGACCGGTTTTCGGCGCTCTCGGGTATCTTTAACGCGGTGGTGTTTTCCCCCGATCACCTTGAGCTGGTAAAACAGGGGCCGAAAGAACGCCGCAGGCTTATCGACATTTCTCTCTGTCAGGCGTACCCAAAGTACGCTAAAATATTAGAAAGCTATGAAAAAATTCTAAAGCAGCGGTCGGTATTACTGCAGGATATTGCCAAACATTCCCAGATAATGGATTTATTGGAGGCTTGGGATGAGGGGCTTATCAGGTATGGCGGCTATATCACATGGATGCGGGCGCGGTATGTGAGCAGACTGGCGGAATATGCCGCGCAAGCATATGACGGTATCTCCGGCGGGCGGGAAAAGTTCTCAGCCCATTATGCCCCTGGAATCGGGGAATTTGATCCGGGCTCGACGCGCGAAGATATAACGCAGCGGCTTTCCCGGGCGGTAAAGGCAAGCCTTCGCGATGATATCCGCGTGGGGAAAACGTCCGCCGGCCCGCACCGTGACGATATTGAGATCATGGTGGGAGAAAAAAGCGCGCGTTACTTCGGCTCGCAGGGGCAGCAAAGAAGCTGCGTGCTTGCCTTGAAATTAGCCGAATGCCGCATTCTTGAGGAAAGCGCGGGAGAACCCCCGGTCGTGCTGCTGGACAACGTTATGAGCGAGCTGGACGAAGGCAGGCGGCGGTACCTGCTCAATCATCTGACAGGCAGGCAGGTTATCATAACCTGCTGCGACGCCTCCGCGTTCGCGGCTTTGGAAGGCGGCAAGGCTTTCGGCATGAAAAACGGACAATTGATAATAAACTTGTAGGGGCGGCTATCAGCCGCCCGCGGGCGATTGATAATCGCCCCTACATGACAAGGAGATAAACCCTATGTATTTATTCCTCGGGCAGAACACGGTGATCCGCGCGCGTGATATAATAGGCGTGTTCGATCTGGACAACGCATCAACCTCTCCGCTTACGAAAGCGTTTCTTAAAAAAGCGCAGCGCGCGGGTAAGATCATAGAGGTATCTCCCGGCGAGCTGCCCAAAAGTTTTGTGGTTTGTCAGGGCAGGGATCAGATACAGTCGAAGGTATATCTTTCGCAGATATCGTCGGCGACGCTTAGGAAAAGAGCAGTTGACAGTTGACAGTGTACAGTTGACAGTTAAGGAGTCCGCTCTGCGGACATGTTTTAAAATATAAAATTCATCGCGCGCAGCGCGATACCATAACTGTCAACTGAAATAAAAGGTGGTTAAAGCAGATGATAGACAATAACGGGATAATGTCTTACGACGAGAGTGATATACAGGTTCTTGAGGGGCTTGAGGCGGTGCGCAAAAGGCCGGGGATGTATATCGGCACAACCGGGCCGCGCGGGCTTCATCATTTGGTGTATGAGATCGTGGATAACTCGATAGACGAAGCGCTGGCCGGGTTTTGCGATCAGGTCGACGTAAAAATCCTGCCGGGGAATATTATCAAGGTATCGGATAACGGGCGGGGGATTCCCCCGGGTATCCACCCCAAGATGGGTATTTCCACCTTGACCGTTGTGTTTACAGTGCTTCACTCGGGCGG
>Ga0131853_10018902_pt1 | contig 12536 bp, 9 predicted proteins | sample TergutLab28metaG_FD_92764 | JGI IMG/M metagenome (GOLD analysis project Ga0131853, IMG submission 92764) | Labiotermes labralis P1 segment gut microbial communities from Petit-Saut dam, French Guiana - Lab288 P1 (version 2) (version 2) | ecosystem: Host-associated > Arthropoda: Insects >...
CCCCACCAAGACCCTATACACCCCCCTCTCCTCACCCATACGCGCCACATGCCCAGCCCATCTCATTCTTCTCGATTTTATCACCCGCACAATATTGGGTGAGGAGTACAAATCATTTAGCTCGTTATGCAGTCTCCTCCATTCCCCCGTTACCTCGTCCCTCCTAGGTCCAAATGCTCTCCTCAACACCATGTTCTCAAACATCCTCAGTTTCCTTTCCTCCCTCAATTTCAACGACCAAGTTTCACACCCATACAAAACAACAGGCAAAATTATAGTTCTATATATCTTGATCTTTAAATTTTTGGATAGCAACCTGGAAGACTAAAGGTTCTGCACCGAATGATAGCAAGCATTTCCGGACCTCAACCTGCTCTTAATTTCTTCCGCAATAGAACTTTGATTTTTTAAAGTTGTTCCCAAATATTTAAACTCTTCCACCCTCTCGAAGGTACCTCTTTTCAATCCTCACACTGTGATTTCGTCCTGCATTCCTTTCTCGACACATGACCATGTACTTAGTATTATGAGCATTTACTTCCAGTCCAATCTCCCTAGTAGCAGCTACTAAAGCTTCTGCATTTTCCTTTAGAGTATGTATGCTTCCTTCCAGTATATTAACATCATCGGCATAAGTCAGAAGCTGATGTGTAATGCAGTAGGTCAACAGAACATAATATAGCAACTTTATTAGCAGAGGTAATATTTACAAACTGTAACTCACCACTTCAGATAGCACACAGTGAATCAATCATTCTTTGTGTTTCACCGAGTTTAGCGCGGCCTCCTACCTTGTCATTCAATCGTACTTTTAGTGGCGTAACGTACTGTTTGTAAATAACGACCTTCTAGCGAATTCAATCCCTCTCCCTCCTTTCAATACGTGGCCCTCCTGGGGTTTTACATTGGTCAGTCCTCGGGTAGGGTGTCGGTATTGAGCATATTTTTACCAATTGGATTAGTAATGTAAGGTGTATCTCCGTAAATAAACAGCTCATAGGTTTTTAAAGTTGTTACGGATTTTCCAGGGAAAGGGTTAAAGACGTTTTCGCATTTCAAATGTATCGACGGGCAACGTAACACGGTGTCACAGGCAACACTTTGCACGGGAGCTACGGGTTGATCGGGCCTGTAGAACAACCGATCTGAGCTGTCCTTTACTGCGTTGGGTCGGTTGTTGATGACTGAATTCGATTTCTTTTGAAAGGCTTACAGTGAAGCCCAGACATTGTCAGTCTTGGTATACAACAAAAGTTGATAACACCGCAGTGGGAGAGTCTCCATCATTACGTATAAAGGGACAGTAAGGAGGTATGAAGTTAGTAGCAGAAACAAGAATGGGAAAGGAAGAATGATGGATGACGCCAGAAATGTTTGAAACAAAAAGTACTGTTTATATTGACGACAGAGCGGAACTAGGGTACAAAAGCCGGCGGTGCGGACGGTAAGAGGAAGGGAAAAGAGCAATGGCAGAAGCCGGGGTAGCTCAGTCAGTGTAGGGACTAGGCCACGGGCTGAACTACCCGGGAATGATTGTATATTTCTTTTATGTACGGCGTCCAGACCGGCTCTGGGACCTGCTCAGCCTCCTTTCCAAATTATAAAATGACTTCTAATTCATCTTTCTGAGTGCAATTTAGTTCCAGAAAAACTCAGGCGAAGAACTTATTTTCTGCTAGTTCGTATACATACAACGTGCCTTAATGTACATATTCATTTCACGGAGGCAGGGGGGTTAGCCATCAGCTGTCAGAATTTATCGTAGCAAACTTTCATATCCTATCAGAGAAGATCGTCGTGGTAGAGGGTACACCAACCCTGCACCCTGTTCGGGAGGTGTTCGGAGAACCAACTGTTCGTATATTTGCACGACCATTATCTGCTCCTCGAAGAGAATAACGGGGCTGCACGTTAAACTGCGCTACAAGGAATTCCCTCCCCATCCTTCCCATTTTGTTATAAACGGATCTTCATGTCATTCCACGCTGTATATGCCAAAATCCGGAAAAAAATTGAAAGCGTCCGTGATTAATCGCAGAATGAATTTAGAATGTTATTTGTTGAATTTTGTTGCGTTCTTTACAAGAATGAGTGCCACTGTAACAGCAGGTTCTTGCGAAGTATTGATCCCATAAGTATATTACATATTTCATGCATGACACCAACAAACTTATATACAGGGTGGCGCGGAGCCGACTGACACATTTCAAATGGTCATAGATAATATATGGAAACAGGGAAAAATAAGCGAAACCGTCTATAAATATGACCAAGTATGCTATTTACTACCCACAGATTACAAGCTTATTTTCTTAAAATTTCATCAGGCATATGGCCTCCGTTTACATCAATGCATCGTTGCAAGCGTGTCTGGAAGTTGCCGTATACGCGCCTCCGTAGGTCCTCATCAAGAGCCGCAACTTCGTCAACAATGGCTTGTTTGAGTTCTTGAATAGCCATGATACGCCTCCGGAACACACGGTCTTTCAGGAACCCCCATAAGAAAATATCTGGTACAGTAAGGTCGGGCGACCGAGCAGGCAAAGCGATGTCGCCGAAACTACGAACACAGGTAACACGTTGTTGCACGTTCCAACGCTCCATTGCGACGGACCATATGAAATGGCGTCCTCTCCTCTACCGTTCCCCTTCCCGCCAACCTCGACAAGCTATCGCGCCGGCGCAGTATTTAAATTTGAAATGTGTCAGTCGGCTCCGCGCTACCCTGTATGTGTGTGTTTTTGTGTGTGTGTCTTTCGGCGTCACATCATCCTCAGGGACCTCTACACCAAGATTTGAAAGTAGTAGAGCTCCTTGAGGACGGAATAACATCGAAACGTGTAGCAGTGATGTAAGACTGTATGAATGAACAGTTTAATTCAATCGAAATTCACGGAATAAATAATGTCAAAATCGTTATAAGTAGGACTTTTCAAGAAGAATATAACACATCCAGAAATGTATTACTAGGTGACCGAGTATTGTATGAACATGTGGTCGAAACCAGTTTGTAAAGGAACTCCCACAGCTCCTTCGTAATCTTACAGATGCTCAGTATTCGCCCCCCTCGTGTCACACGGCACACGTCAGTTGTGTAGTTCATTTCAACTGATTATGGTTGGCACAGCAGCCACGACACGTTCCTTCATTTCCACAAGGTTGCGTGAAAGAGGTGGTACGAATACAATGTCCTTGACATCCTCACAAGAATAAAATCTCGTGGTGTGATATATGGGGATGTGGGTGTTCATTTCTTTTTGAATGACACTGTATATGCCTGTGAATCGAATGAAAACCGTAAAATTCGAAAATCAAGACGTCACTGTGCAGCTGTCTGCACAGTGATTCGCCACCGCGGGGGTAGAAGACTTTTCATGTGTGTGGTAGATGTGACGGCAGACCGCGCAAAAGCGATTGCTCTGTTTGGAAAGAGGAACACCCGTCTGTCGTACGTTCCTCTGCTAACGAGGGTAAAGACCTGTCGAAATCCATTAGCGTTTGAAGTTGCAGTGGGACATTGCGTGCGTATCTATGCAGCAATGTGTAGGAATGTAGTAGGAAGTTGAACAGTGGGATGCCCAGCGTCACGAATGCCGCGGGACCTGACCCAGCCCACAGATCCATAATGCCGTAGGCAATTAGGGAGGCGGAACGCGTCGTTAGGGGAAACCGTCGCTGTAAAGGTGAACGAAAATGGTCGACATATTGGACGGTCAGCTGTGGATCGTTGCGCCACATCATCCAAGACGTGGTTCAGTTACACGAAGTATCCGTTACGTTGACACCTGAAGCAAAGCCTGGCGGAGGCATGCCAGGAACCGAAACGATACGAAACAAAAGGTGACTGCTTCCAGCGCATAGTGACTGGTTATTAAAGATGGGGTCACTACTTCAACCCGAAACGAAGAGGGCGAGCAAAGATTGTCACCAGTACAGTGGCCCAAGCCCCCCAGAAATACCCCTTGCGTTGGCATCTGCTGTAAAATTGATGTAAGGTTGTTCTGGGCTCGTTTGCACAACTCTGCACGTCCAAACGGACCGCTGTCGCCAGTGCCTCGTACTGTAACTTCCTTAGGATTTATCTTGAGCATTTCCATCCTCGGCTGCTGAGTGCTATGATCGCTAAGACAAGAACATCATCTCGAATGTCTTTCTCGTCCTCCATACTCGCCCGAAATTTGGGCCACTCAGGAAGGCTGTTAGTGGGAAGACTTCCTTATTCAATGGAGCAGTGCAGGAGGCGTTGTGTGATAGGCTGCACATCTAGTCAAAGGATTTTCTTTTCCACGAGAAATCCAGGCGTTGTTGGAGGGTCGAATGACATTTAACGCAGGGGGATTGTGTTGAAGAATTACTTTACTTTGCCGAACCTCTCAAACTGAGTTGTTTGAAGAGTTTCACTTTATCTTCTGTTTACATTGGTCTCGTCCATCATTTTGCTACCGATACTGTAGCAGGCCTGTCACCTTGGAGGCCGGGGTTCTATCCATGGCCACTGGAATGTCGGATTAGTGGTGAGGTAAATCCATGGCCACTGGAATGTCGGATTAGTGGTGAGGTAAGTGGGCATTTGGGCATGGTTTTCTCCGAGTATTTCGGATATCTCTTTTAGTATCATTCCACCAACAGTACTCCATTCATGTACCACCTGCTTTATAATCTTAGCCACGACGTTTGCTCATTCTGCTACATTACTGTTGTTACTGTACCATTAAAATCTTTCATTTTGTATCAAGCGGTCTCTGTAGAGGCCTTTTGCAGCCCCGTAGGTTTCCAGGGGTTGATGCCTCCGGATTTCTAGACAGTGGGCACCTAAAGGCGGTAACGTCAGCCCTACGCACCGGCCGTCTGTACCCCTCAGGCCATATTCCTGGTACTCATTTCTGTTAGAGGCTGAGTCGAGTCCAAGGCCATAGTGCGGCCGGAAATATTATACCAATGAAAGATCGCAGTGACATGATCGGGAATGGAACTCGCGACCTTCCGGCTTGTAGCGCGGTGAGTGAATCAGTTGCGTCGCTGCGTACCATTTTTCTTTTCTGCCCAGCAGTTTTCGCCGTTTCTTATTTTGTTCCCCTGTGGCATTCCGTCAGGGTTGTGTCTTGCTGGTTTATTTTTATTTTTTATTTTTTTGTATCTGTAACCACGACTGAATACATAAATGAATTATATTGTCTGGTAAATCATAAGTGCTTGTCTTCAGAGTTTCACATTGGGCTACAAATGTATTTCTATAGGTACAGCCGGCGCGCATGCGTTATTTTTTTAAACCTTGTTGCAATGGCATTTACTTTATAGATGTGTATAGCTCATTTCCCCCCAGCTTCCACACGGGACGATGAACGATTGGTTCGTGGTGGTTTTGGATGAGGCGGAAAGTGGAGCCGATGAGATAGGCGTGGTGTAATTCGGTTTTAACATTTCGAGAAGCGAGAGAGTAAGTTCCTTTCTCCTAGTGCGTGCACACTACTTCACTTGCTATATGCGCCTGGGGGATTTGGGGGAAGCCTCATATGTATAAACTTCTGTAACGTATGGAATAGACTTTCGGGCCATGCTGGAGATATACAGACTGCCTAATCAGAGTAATGATGTGCATCAGTCTTTCGTTCCTAGTGGTGAGTGTATTGGCCCGTACGTGTCTGAGGTGGTCTGATTGTTGTGTAATTAAATGGAACTGGGGGAAATATCAGTCGTGGCTTAACTTGATATTACTGTTTTTTTAACGCCTTAGTGAGTATTGCAGTATTTGCAGCAAGTGATGTCGCCCGCTCTACGGCGCGCAGTGCTGTGTTGTCGCAGGACTAACTACTAGAGAGCTGGAGACGTCATCGGTCGCTTTGCAGCAAGTGATGTCGTCCGCTCTACGGCGCGCAGTGCTGTGTTGTCGCAGGACTGAGTACTGGAGAGCTGGAGACGTCATCGGTGGCTTTGCAGCTTGTAGACTTCATAAGCAGATACCGCAGTCAGCTGAACACCATGTATTAGCCCAGCATTTGAATGGGGAAGCTGAGAAAGACCCCAATAACATTTTAAAATGCCCTTTTGTTCGGGGGCGAGATTTGAACCCGGAGCCCCCCGATTACAACCATGTGTTCTAACTATCCGGATGGACGTTCGGTACGAAGAACTTTAAGTGATTTCGAATGGGCCGAGTGCGGTTCTGGTGTTGGAAAGATCGCGGGTTCATTACCAGCCGTCGCCAGTAATATTGAAAGTAATACGTACGTAAAGAGTTCTTATGAAATCTGTCGCTACAGTGACAACGAACCATCGGAAGGCGCACATGGACCCGACTGCCGAAACGTCGGCGTGTAGGCCTGCCTATGTCGTATATCAGGTATGCCTCAGGTAGTGGACTGCCAAGCGATGAGCTGATTGTCACTGGCCCTTTATGTAACAACTGGCCTGAAGACTAGCGGACATGAGTGGCGTATAGAACGCTTATATTAAGTTCAGGTATCGGAGACAGTCATCCCACAGGTTAGTAATAAACGCGTCTAAACTGAACGCCGTAACGTGTAGAGAGCGCTCCAGTGTTAGTGTTTGATGTTTTTGTTCACAAAAGTACCTGATGCTGACATATGCTTCTTTCCTTTCGTTTGACGCTTGCATTGGATATTAGACATATTATTAAGACCTCTGCCATGAAATTTGTATGGTTCTGCAAAACGATATTTCCTTCTAATATTGCTTTAGATTAGGCAGGTTTGTGGTTTCAGCTAACTCGCTATAACCAGCAAGTTGCCTGTCGAATCAGCAAATTGTATTAGGAAATCCTACTGCCGCCATGTAGGCTGTGGTACAGTGGTACATACGTGTGCAGGAATCGTGGAGCCATGTGTGTGTGTGTGTGTGATTTTTTTCTTCCCCATAATGCACCGTTTTCTGTCCTAAGACGACGCGAAACTGACATCTGTTGGTGCGTTCATTCATGCATACGTACCAACCTACAGTCGCAGATCAAGAAGCCGCGTATCTCAGCATGAAATGAAACTCCGAAGGGAATTTTGTCAGTGTAGTCACGTTTCAGTGTATCATACTATTTCATTCTGCAGTTAAAAGCTTCGGTGTGCCTGGCACAGGGCTTTCTGATCGTGACTTCGGCTTGCCAGAATACTAGGCATCACGTCTCGCAAGGCTGTAACCAAAATTGTTACAGTTAGTTTCTGAGAATGATTCTGATTTGATTCACTCGAAATACACGTCGAAGTCACAAGCATTACACACTCACTCACTCACTTACTTAGTACTTACTTACTTACTTTCTTTCTTACTTACTTACCCCATGCAGCAGAGTCCTTCTTGAGAAGCTATCGGTTTTCAGCTAGTCAAGAAATTCCCCATTTTATGTAACCCGAAGGTTCATTACCGCATTCACAAGTGCCCGCCACCTGTCCCTATCCTGACCGAACTCGATCCAGTCATACCCCTACATCCCACTTCCTGAAGATCCATCTTGATATTATCCTCTCATCTACGCCTGGGTCTCCCAAGTGGTCTCTTACCCTCAGGTTTCCCCACCAAAACCCTGTATACGCCTCTCCTCTCCCCCATCCCCGCTACAAGCCCCGCCCATCACATTCATCTCGATTTTATCACCCGAACAATATTGGGTGAAGAGTACAGATCATTAAGCTCCCATTATGTAGTTTTCTCCACTCCCGGAAGTCACAAATCACACAATATATAAGAGCGACATTGTTCATGCAGTAGCTATATTTTTTGCACCGGCTTCACACAAAGCACCCACTGTGACACAGAAATGTACTGTGTTCAGTCCTGCCAGGTCATTACCAGGCCTTGAACGCCTGTATTCATTAAAGACTACCAGTCGTATTTGCTGTGTGTCACTCATGTCAGTACGTGATAGAGTTAAATTAAAATTGAAACGTTTTTTATTGAGCCTATTTTGTATTCCGTCGCTAGGTCCGCCCATCCTTCCGTTCAGTATGTATTGGGGTTTCCCCAGTGGAAAGCGGCGCGGATTGAAACTGACACATTTCGTCAATTCAGTGCTAAGGTTAAGAGTGAGGAGCCGCACTTTATGTTCCTAAATGGCATGCGCAGGGACGGCTTTAATTGTTTTTTAATTTTAAGGTTACGTGTACCGTGCATAGTGTAGAAACCAAATTTTTTTTTTTTGCACGGTGCATTGTAATATAATTATACAATATAAACCAACAGAATGCACCTTTTCTAAATTAATATATCAATTTTGAATTTTTGCTGTCTTCTGTATGTTTCGAATCCAAGGGTTCATCTTCAGGAAGACGGTTGTATATACAGGGATGGTATAGTGTGTTTTATATGCTGAAATTACAGTAAAAGGCTTCTATAAGATATATAAGTATTAAATATTTGAACTTTTTAAATATATCGGTTTGAACCTAAAACACAGTACTTGAATTGGATTGTTTCCATCCCGTTGTGTACATGTAACAAATTTATTAAGTGGAACCGCCTTTACACAACATACAAATAACAGCTGCAAATCTACATCTGGTTAATTAAACAACATGTTTCGGCCTTGTTCGGCCATCATCATGCTTACAAATGATGGTGTTACTTTCGTTCGCTATGCCGATGGGATCCCATGGTTTACATTGGTCTGTATGTCTTTTTAAAAATTGTTTACTATTGATTAACGATATAATACAATAAAATGTATAATGTTATGCAATTTTAATATCCTAGCAGGGATGGACGTAAGTTATGCGGTCGAAAGTGGATCCACTTGATTGCCTGCTTTTATAAGGGGTACTCGAGGCAATCGTTCGTAATGTTTTCAGTGGGGCTTAGTTGTTTCCTGGGTTCGTATGAAATTGTACACTTATGTTCTATATTTAAAACACAGCAGTTGAATCTCATGTTATAAAAAACTTAAAAAAAGACGGGAATATAAAACCGTAAAATGTTACATTAAAAGTTTTTCAAGAAATGCAAAACTTTTAATATAGCATCTGTATCCTCTTCAGACCTTATGCAGGTCTCGCATTTCAGCGTCCCCTTAGAATCTCTGTCCACTGCATCTAACCCATCTCCCTCTGGGCCTTCCAACTTGTTCTTTCCCTTCTGTGTCGCCGCTTTCTGGGAACCCTTTCATCCTGCATCATTACGTTACCCACCCAACGGAGTCTTCTCTAACTGATACTCCTGGTTACCTCCATTTCCTTGTGTAATTGGTAAATTTCATGATAATACCTATTTCGCCACTGCCCATTAAACAACAGGTCCGTAGATTCTCCTTAAGACTTTCCTCTGAAATGCATTAAGCATTTCTTCTGCAGTCTGCGACAATGTCCACCTCCCGCTGCCCCACCACAATACAGACCCTATTAGTGTTCTAAATAGCTTTGTCTTGGTTTGCTGTGTACCTGACTTGACTTCACTGTTGGGAGTGGGGACTGCTATGCATTGTGGGCCAGTCCTATACTTCTCCTTATGTGTCATTTCACATCTATGTTTTATGATGCATGTTCCTAGGTAGACAAATTCATCTGCTACTTCAATCGTGTCTCCTATCTTCATTTCCTTTCCAATATGTGTGTCGCATCAGGATTGTGCCATTATTTTCGTTTTATTTACGTTGAGATATAATCCCACCTCTTTGGCCGCTCTTTTCAAATCCTATGAAGTTTGTTTCATTGCCTCCTCCTTTCTACCGATTATGCATTTGCAGTATCATCTCCATATACAGCTCCCTGTATTAGTGTGTACTGTAATTTGTCATTTCTGTCAGCTGTGACTTTCCTCACCCCAAGTTCCATTATGAGGTTGAACAGAAGTGGTGCCAGGCCATCTCTGTTTCAAACCAACTCTAATTTCAAAGAACTCCGTCATTTCTGTTTGTACTTCAACTTTTGCCACGCCTGTTGTGAAACAAGCACATAAAAATGTACATCCATTAAGTGAACTTTTATTCGGCTCGATAATTTACAGTTCGGCGCATAAAATCTAATATTTTCGTTAAAATGTCCATTTTGATGCCGCGCGGGGAGGCTGCACCACTCTCCCACCCGCACCCCCTTCCTGCAAGGGCACTAGTCGGAAAATGCGGGGTGAAGAGGTCAAGGTAGGATAATACTGAAGTTGTCTGGTGTGACTTTACTTTGAGGTAGGGTCGTTTTGTTAGCTGCTGAGAGTAGTGTCATAAAACAGAGTGCCTCAAAAGGCGGCGAATATCGCCAAAGGCCTCTCCAGAAATACCGAGTTCTTGCAGTCAGAACATGCCTGATAGAAATGTTTTCTTTTTTGTATAGTTCGTTTTTTTAATTTGACTAAACTGCTGAGAGGTTGTAATAATATAAACAGCCAACTAGATTATCGCCCGAAACATGTTGAACTGATTGAAATTATTAATAAAATTATTATTGTTGCATCTAGTTGGCTGTTTATATTATTGTACCAATGATGCACGGTCACACAAACATCAAATTTACTGAGGTTGTGTGGCTTCGAGGTAGGCAGGGTGAGCTATCGTATCTCGAGGAGAGCATCGGACAGAACGACAGTTGTCTGAGAGTCTTAAGGGTCATTCCTGTCGCCATTTGCCAACAGGCACGTCAGAGAAATCGTTGGGAAGTGCCACTCATGGCACCGTTGTCTAAAAGAAACAAAGGAAATTCGGAAGAGTTATTTTTCTAAAGGACCTAGACACGAATCCTGAAGTCTCGTGTGCGTCGACCATTTTCCGAGAAAACTGCACTAAACCGGGAAAGTCTGTTGTCCAACATACGAAACGTGGAACATTTCACTACGAATCACAGTTTCTGATTGTACGGCGGCAAACAGCGGTCCATTTATTACGAATTGCGATGCCCGTCACTTACTGTTGCGATGTGTACAGCGGTAGGAATCATGTGCATGCACACAACGTGTCTGCAGTCGACAGCACCCCGCTGTTTACGCACGGATACACAAGGTGTAAATTTCCCATCTGCAGTGTAACACGTAGTTGGGTCCCGAAACTGTGCATATGCCAACAGTATGGAGCGTACGATTTAGGCACGTTCGCAGCATTTCGAAAAGTGGTTGTTAGCCTCTTCATGTCTGTATATTCTTTATTTCAAATTTTTCGCCATTTTCTGAATGTTGTATTCTTTCTTTTTGGGTGATTACCCGGCGTCTGAAATTTATGTGCCGACGTTTCGGAACACTCTGTGGTGTAAGCAGGGAGAATATATATGTCTGTCAGTCCTTGTGGAACAGCTCGACTCACAGTGGACAGATTTTCGTGCAGTTCGACATTTGAGGATAGTTCGAAAATCTATCGAGAAAATTTGAAGTTCGATTAAAATCTATTAAGAATAATAGGTACCGGAATGCTGATAAGTCCTTAGCCTGTCCAGGAAGTAAACAAGCTCGGAAGCATGTCAGGGATGCGCGCGATTTCAACAAAATCGAGACGCGAGCTGACGTAAAGTTTGTTTCCCTGCAAGGCAAAGCGCCGAAGGAAATTCACGCCATTCTGACAGAAACATTAGCTTGTTTCCTTCCTGGTCGGGCTAAGGACTTAACAGCACCACCGTACTTCACACGAAGACCTATGTACTTTTATTATATCAATTCTGAATGGTTCCCGGCAGCCATGACACGTGTGGACGACGGCCCATCAAATGAAAGGTATCCCTCGTCATTACGCAAGTAAGACACAAAGACGTGAGAAACGTCTAGGACTGTACCAGTATTTAACAAGACAGGCAATGTGCATAAAACGTAACATTGAGGCGCGTTCGCATAACCATTGTTGCCGTGGAAAAGCAATAAATAATACATATTGTGTGTGTGTGTGTGTGTACCCGTATTGTCATTGCGGGCCTGTCCGGTGGTACAGATTTTTACCACATCACAGAAACGGTACGATTGTCGGGGGAGAAAAAAAAACTACTGAACGTAAAATGTGTTGTTTTTTTTCTACAAGTTTTGGCTGATACATTTTTCATTCTAAGAAGAACTGGGCGAGATAGGATCAAAAATACGCATCAGTCTTCATGTATAAAGTACCCGTTATTTTTGTCATACAGGGTGGGGCAAAATAACCTCCCTAAATTTTAAGGTGAATAACAAAAAACTATTCGAGATACAGAAATTTTATTTTTGGATTCTGAAACTACAACATGGGAAGTTTTAAATCACATAGTCTTAAAAAGAATATCTTCCAAGTGGTGGCCGTTGTTTGCGTGGTGTTTGCGAGCAGAGCGCCTGGGAGACTGCAAAACGGACCGTCTGACAGCCTCGATGCTCTCTGGTGTTCGAGAGGTCCGTGGTCGCCCTCATCTTTTTTCAGACACACTTCCCGTTTCCCTGAAGTTCTCAACCCACAACGGAATGGATTTTTGGTCCGGTACTCGGTCCCGAAGGGGTATTTGGTAGCGAGTACGGAACGCACGCTGCACCGCTACGATAGAGTTACTTTGCGAAAAGTAGGTTTCGACGGCAAATGCGCGCTGCTCGTTGGACCACACCATCTTTACGACTGCGGAGTGTTGTAACGGGAACTTCCCAACTACCTGCACCTTTCGAGCCCAACCCCA
>Ga0131853_10018903_pt1 | contig 12536 bp, 9 predicted proteins | sample TergutLab28metaG_FD_92764 | JGI IMG/M metagenome (GOLD analysis project Ga0131853, IMG submission 92764) | Labiotermes labralis P1 segment gut microbial communities from Petit-Saut dam, French Guiana - Lab288 P1 (version 2) (version 2) | ecosystem: Host-associated > Arthropoda: Insects >...
ACCCCCTATAAACCCCGACAACCGCGCCGGTGCACTACCCGGGAAGTTTAGCTTTGTTTTTTTTTCCTTTTCAAAAAAAAAAAACCCGTTAGGGCCAAACACATGGCCCCCCCCCCCCCCCCCCCGTCGGCTGTCACTAGTATTTCGTTGCTCAAGATACTTCCATTGACGGTTATTATAACTCGTTGCGGTAGGGCATCGAACACTGAGCGAAAATTATAGTATACCTCCAAGTCTCTTTCTGTTGGCTCGAGTTGTATTCGTATAAGGGAGAACGACCCTGCGGCATATATCCGGTCTGATGATGGCGAAACATGAATCCCCCGGAAAAAGTATCTTGTGGCAGTATTCCCATTTGCCGCCATATTATCGCCTAGACTGTATTGAGGGGAAGAGAATACGTCAATCCTCATTGGACGATGAAGATTTTCAGTACGAATCCAGCTCCCGGCATCGGAGCTGCTGCCATATGTGTAAAACTGGTGTAACGTTGATCTAAAATCCATTACAGCAGAAGGTTCTCGCCAATCATTAAAGTAAAAATATCTTCTTCGTTCCGTGTTTTCATCCATATCACTAACGGCTGAGCCGTAAACGTGGTATTCGCCAACGCCCGCAGCCTTTAGAACCGTTCCCGCAACATCACCGATTGAAACAGGAGCGTGGGAAGTTATCATGCTTTCAACTCCTGCACCTGCCGGTTTATGCAAAAATATAGGCGGCGAGTAATATCCCAGCGTCTGGTTATAGCCTATACCGTGGTCACTGACTATGATAATATCAGTATTGCTCCATACGCCAAGATTTCTCAGCTGCGTAAAAACTTCACCCAAAATATTTATACTGCCCTCTATTTGTGCCAACATAGATTCCGGGGTGAATGTTGTGGTAACTACAGGTTCTATGTCCTCGTTCATATCAAAAGGCGTATGAGCCCCTCGCATATGATATAAACGGAATACATTATAAAGAGAAGCATCAATGGCAAAAGGGAGTGGACCGGTGATGTTACGATAAAATACTATATCACGGTTGACAATCTCATCAGCCGCTACAGGTTCGAACCTAACTTCATCAGGATGCTGTTGAATGGAGTGTAACTCTGTACCGTCAAGCCAGAAGAAGCGTTTAAATAAAACAGGGGAATGTTGCGCAAGAAAAATACGTGATATTCCCCTGCCTACAATCAACATATCCGAAAAGGAAAGATCCGTAGCATCAGATATATTTTTAACATCACCGGATTCCCAAAAGTCTTGCATAGGAAGTTTATATGGATATGTGAAAATCCTGTTATCGAAATCTTGTTCTCTCAATAAGCGAAATATTGGCGTTGTTTGAAATGCAAGGCTACGAAACTCACTCATGCCGATATGATTAGTATAGATTTGATTTGTAAGCATATATGGCAGAGCACGTTCTGTTAGGTTTGAAACTGTAGTTGCGTTATCGAAGTGAGTAAACCCTTGAAATATTTCTGTCAGTTCAGGGTTATCCCGCAATACCTGCTCGAATATCTTATTATCTACGGCATCCAATATAAACACAATTATATTACGGTTTTCTGAAATATTAAACTTTCTATGTCCCGTAAAAATATACTGCGGGGCAACTAATGAATCTCGAATCACATAGGTGCGAGCCCCTATGTATACTATGTTAGAAACACATAAAGCTATCAATGCGGAAGCCGAAATACTTAAGAACAGCTTCTCATTTTTCTTCCGGAATAACAGACAAACAGCAAAAATAATTATCCATGCCAACAAATTTATTATACTACGAAAAACATAATTGGACCAATTTATTGCGCTACCGTCAAAACGCCCATAGTCCATAGGCATAACTATTCGTTCGAAATACAATGCAAAAGCCAGCGCTATCAAAATAGGAACAAATATATTCAGAAACCGCCTGTCCATACGCGAAAGCCCTAATGCCACGCCAAAAAGAAAGAATATCAGAACACTGAGCGGCAAAAAAATCACTATTATATACCAAAATGAAAACGTGAACATGTCGATATTTCGCAGATAAATACTAGTTACCCCACAAAAAAACAGAAGCGCCAATGTGATAGCTGCCAGCAGACCAGCCTTCAAACTTCCCGTATCATTCATAACCGAAACCATCTCTCTCGTAACCATAGTGCCACCTTAATGATAGCCGCCGCCAGTTCTGTATCTGCAACCGCAAGCCTGATAAACAACATGTATGAAAGAGGAATTGCAACATCCCTCCTTTTGTTCCTTACGTAATCCTTAGCTGCTGATTGAATTTGTAAACCGTATTCTTTACCCCTATTTGCAGCCTTACAGTAAGCCAACAATAAGGATATAATTATATGCGCCTGTATAAACGCCAATTTTGGCGATACATATATACCAAGGCTTTCGATATATGGAATAATTAACAACGAACTCATCCGTTTGCTGTTTATGGTACTACTGTTAATGCTGCTATCATTAGCTTGGTAGTTATACAACCCTTCATTGTAACATAATGAAACATTATCAATACCGCATATAAACTCGTAGATAAACAGGAAATCTTCAAAAAAATGAACATCCTCTCTAAATACGCACCCAGCCAGCGTGTCTCTTTTGTAAATCCCCCCCCACACACTCGCCGGCAAATAAAGTTCCGACAATAGATCAAGAGCTTCATACCGCATCAAGTATTCGCGTTTGAAACACTCTGTCAGGGGACGGATTGAACACTTTACCAGTACACCAAGCTGCGAATCCTGCTTAATTACACATGAAAGCAACTCTTCCACAAAAATATCCGCATAAAAGTCATCCGCGTCAAGGAAACAAACCCAATTCCCGGTAGCCAGGGATAAGCCGGTATTCCTTGCGGCCGAAACCCCGCTGTTTTTAGTGGATTTATACAAGGCTCGCGGCTCGGCATCACAAAACAGCAAGCAAATATCCTCAGATTCATCAGTAGAGCCGTCGTTTACTATTATGATCTCTATATTGCGGTAAGTTTGCCGCGACACGCTTTGCAAGCACTGCTCCACATATCTGCCTTTATTGTACACCGGAATAATAATACTAACTAAGGCGCTATCCACATTTCCTCCACTGCCGTTTCTTTATGACCTTCATTGAAATCCACAAGAAAAGAAGACCATAAAAATTCACAAAATAACCGCCACTAATTGTAAGTATAAGGTTTGCGGGAAGGAACATAATTCCGATTACACAGGTATACATCAAAAGTATAGATGCCGGATCTTTTCCATGCAGAGAGTCTTTCCACAGCTTCATGATAAAATACCCTATAACGAAAGCAAACACAACAGTTCCCGGGAATGTCAAATCATCTGCCAACTGTACAAAAGATGTACCCCAAGTATGCGGAGGAACTATGCTTAAATGATGATTGTATGCTATACCGGGTTGCTTTGCGCGAGATATATACGAGCGTTCGAGTATGTTAACACCAAGTATTCTTTCTGCATATGAAGATAAAAATATTGAATGCCCAAGACCATATGTCCACTGATGAGGCAACCTCATCGCCACTGTTAAGCCATGAAATCCATTTGTAAGATAACCGGTTGCCATTAAGTAAGGGAATCTGAGCCTATGGGGCAAACTAAAGAGTATCCTGTCATCCAAATCGATATGAGTAAAGCTGCCCAACATGGCGTAAATCGGAAAAATCTGGTTTACCTGCATCGCAATTTCTTGTTGATGAGAAGATATTACAAGGTCATAAAATACTATTGCACCTTCATCTAACTGTAATATCTCATTCATGTGCGCTCCACCAGGACGCAAACCTCCAGGGCGCACATTTTCCGGTGGTGTAATATCCGCTATTCTTTGCTCAATTCCAATTGTATGATGCGTTCTCGATGCTAAGTTCCAAACAAACATGCCCGCCGTAAGAGACAGCACAGCAAAGATAATACCCGCATCAATAAGCAGCTCCGATTTTCTGTTTGCATATTTCTTACCTAAAAACTTCACCGCAAAACAACAAGATATAGACATGCACATCCAAAACAAGGGCATATTTCTGCTGGATGATACATATATAAGCCAATACACAAGAGACAGTACAACCCCTGCGCTCAAAGCATACTTGTTCAGCCTTTCCCTGAAGTAAAAAACCAAAGGAGGTATGGATAAATCAAAAATACGAAACAATGACAAAGCATTTGTAAAGAGAGCTTCCTGTCTTTGCCCTACTCTTGCCATCATGGCAATATAATTTGAAAACGGATCCCTAATCGCCTCAAATACCGGGGGAAACATGTATCCGGTATACAGAATCGATGTTGGCATATATGTAAATAAACCTACTACACAACAGACCGCTAACAAAAAGTCTGGTGAAATATACTTCTTTGGCATGTCCATTGCTATAGAAGAATCTTCTTTTTTGCAGTGCAGCATCGCTAAGGTATACCCTATCAACAACATAATATTAAACGCCAGGATAAACAAAAACGTACGGTTATCCTCTCTAAAAGGATACACCCACGGGCCAAAGCGGTACACTAAGTACGCCCCCCAAAGATACATCTGGATCATTATCAAAGGAAACACAAATACCAACCATGAAAAACTTTGCGGCTCTGTTATATCAATTTCTAATACTTGAAAATGCTTTTTTGAAAATTCAAACACTTCAAACCTCCTGTACAAGATTTTTCAGCAATCCCCTAAACTTTGACCTCAGTTTTTGCGACATGTGATTTTCTCGGTATAAGTTATACGCTGCATCCGCACATTTCTCTCTGATTTCAGCATCTAAGATTTGAGATTCCAGAACTCCCTTTATATCATTGAGATGTGGAGAATTGCAATTTACCGAAACGTTCTTCAGATACTCTACGGAATTTGCTTTTAAAGGCCCTACATTTAGAATACATTTACGGATAGAAGCATATTCCGATACTTTTGTTGATAATGACAACCTAACAGAATTGATGCTGCTACAACTAAATGATTCAGCAAAAACCAAGACATCTGCATCAGCCAGTATTTTTTTTATTTTATCCGCTGTTTCAAAGCCGTTAAATCTGCTCGTTCCTACATAATTTAGTTCATATCGCGGTTCGCTGGAGGAGTATACTTCAAGCCGCAACTGCGGCTCTCCCCGTTCATTGTTTATTTGAGAGCAAGCCTTTGCAATCAACGATATAGTTTTATCTCTGCCGAACGAAAAACTTCCAGCATAAACCAAAACAACCGGAAACTTGAAGCTCGCGTACTGAGTATCCTCAACGGAAAAATCTTCCGCTATATTCGATATATATATACTTTTAAACCCGAATATATCGTTGTATACTTTTTGCATCTTCTCGCTGATTGTTATGAACAAGTCCTGTCTTTTCAGCGCCTGTTTAAAACACCTTCGTATCAAACCAAACCGTAACCAATAAAATGGCGACAGAGAAAACCTTGGCAAAAAATAATCATCAGTAATATAGAGAACGTATCTGCAATTATACCTTTGCGCTATATAATGCGATATGCGGTATGCGAATATACTATCGCCCCCCATAAAAAAAACAATCTGGGGCGAAAACTCATCAAGCCACCTAAGCAGCAAATGATTACGCCAAATATTTTCGCGCCATATACATTCCCTTAACAATCGCACGACTTGCAGGTTTTTTAGCCTATTTGCCAAAGAAACGGCAGTAATATCCTCCGAATCACTAACCACGGATTCTTGCGGCTTCACAGCCGTGCCGAAGCTTTTACGCAGCATATCCACATCCGAAAGCTTGTAGAAATTTAAGCACGCATCGCCAGCAGCAGGCATGTCACTGAAAAAGAGATTAGCGATACAGTCCTTATCCCATCCGTTAAAAAATGAGGCTAGAGTTTTTCCATTGCAATTGTAGTCGCTGAAAGGATTATTACTGACAACCAACACTCGCGGCAACTGTGTGTCCATTTCTTCCTCGCGTAACGTTATTTTTTCCTTTCGGAATAGTCATTTATTTGCGCCAAATCTCGCGGTTTACTATGCCGGTGTAGCTTTGTATTAACTTGACCACCTTGGCGGAGACACCGGTGTCTTGGTAGTCTGTGACAGGGGAGTTGTGTTCGTTGTTTTGGTACATTAGGCGCGTGGTATTTACAGCTTGGGTAATTTCAGCTTCGGTTATGCCGCCTATGATGATCGATCCCTTGTCGAGCACTTCCGGGCGTTCGGTGGAAGTGCGGATAATGACGGCGGGGAAGTTGAGTATTGCCGATTCTTCCGACAATGTGCCACTATCAGATAATACTACAAAGCTGTTGATCTGTAAAGCGTTATAGTCGAAAAAGCCTAGAGGTTTTAGGTTTTTTATCAGCGGGTGGAGGGCTATGCCTGACTGCTCAAGCCGTTTACGCGTTCTTGGGTGAGTGCTGTAAATTAGCGGAAAGCTGTATTCTTCAGCTAGTGCGTTTAGTGTGTTCATCAGAGAATATAGATTTTTGTCGTTGTCGATATTTTCTTCGCGGTGGGCAGAGATTACGAAATATCTGTTTTTTTTAAGCCCTAAGCGCGTTAGCACATCGCTGGATTCTATTGCGTGCTTATGTTCGGCCAGAACCTCTGTCATTGGCGAACCCGTGACAAATATGTGGTCTTTGCGAATGCCTTCGGCTAAGAGGTAGCGGCGCGAGTGCTCAGTGTATGGCAGGTTAATATCGGAAATGTGGTCGACGATCTTGCGGTTGATTTCCTCGGGCACATTTTGGTCAAAGCAGCGGTTGCCGGCTTCCATGTGGAAGATGGGTATTTTAAGGCGCTTTGCAGAAATGGCGCAGAGGGCGGAGTTTGTGTCGCCTAAAATCAAAAGCGCGTCTGGTTTATGCTCGGCGAACATGGCGTAGCTTTTGGAGATGATGTTGCCCATTGTTTCGCCTAGATTTGCGCCCGCAGCGGATAAATAGAAATCTGGCGCGCGCAAGCCCAGTTCGTTAAAGAAAATCTCATTTAGCTCGTAGTCATAATTTTGCCCGGTATGAACCAAGGTGTGGTTGAAATACATGTCGCATGCTTTTATAGTGGCGGAAAGGCGAATTATTTCTGGGCGTGTTCCGACTACCGTCATGAGCTTCAGCATTATATCAGTCCTTAAACTTGTTCGTAAAATGTGTCGGGGTGCTGTGTGTCGAACATTTCATTTGCCCACATTATTGTTATAAGATCGGTTGTGCCCGTGTTTTCAAGAGAATGAGTGTATCCCGGCGGTATGTTGATAACAGCCGACGTATTGCTGTTTACTATGTATTCCTCAATGTCGTTACTGCCGATTTTGCGGAACCTAACGAGGCCTTGCCCGCTTACTGTTATGAACTTTTCGATCTTGGTGTGGTGCCAGTGGTTGCCCTTGGTGTAGCCGGGCTTGGTTATGTTAACAGAAACTTGTCCGGCGCTTGGTGATTTCAGCAGTTCGGCGAACGAGCCTCGTTCGTCTGCGTGAACGGTTAGCGGATGCAAGAAATTTGGTAAATAGCTAAAGTATGTGCTGTGCAATTTCTTCGTGAACGCATCTGCCATATCAGGTATTTTGAGAGTTGTGTGACTTTCGCGGAAAGCTTTCAGCGTTTCGGCCAATTTTCCTAACGTTATGGTATGTACGTCGAATATCGCGGCACCCTTCGCCGCCTTGCTATCCAGCGCTTGTAAGAACGCACGGCACACATCGTCTATGTAAACAAGGGTTAGTTCGTGATTCGGGTCTCGCACTTCAATGGGCAAGCCGTTTGCTATGTTGTGGCAAAACGTTGCCACAACGCTATTGTAATTGGGGCGGCACCATTTCCCGAATACGCCGGGCAAGCGATGTATATACACAGGGCTGCCTGTTTCTTTTCCGTAAGCGTACGCCGCTTCTTCTGCCGCCTTCTTGCTTTTTCCGTAACCGTTACCCAGCGCGGCTTGCGTGGAAGAAGCCAGCAAAACAGGTGGCTTTTTGCCTTGTATACAATGCTGTAAAACTTGCTCTGTTAGTGTTTTATTACCTGTTTCAAAATCATTTGAGTCTATCGGGCGGTTAACTCCTGCAAGGTGGAACACAAAATCAGCTTTGCGGCACAACTGCGCTAAGTCGCCTGTGCCAATGTCATAGCCGACAACTTCGTCATCGCGGCGGGCTTGGCTCAGCCATTGCATCAGATTTTTCCCGATAAATCCGCCTGAGCCTGTCACCAAAATGTTCACTGGTTAGCCCTCCATCGCTTCGCGGATTATATCAAGCTTCAACAACATGTCCTTGATGCCGTCAACGTCTAGTATTTCAGTGTTGTGGGAGTTATATTCATGTTCTTCGGCGGCACCGCCTTGCGTGAAGTAGCGGTCGTAGTTGAGGTCGCGGCTGTCGGCCGGCACGCGGTAATAGCGTCCTTTGTCGTCTGCCTTGGCATATTCTTCCTTGGTCAGCAGCGTTTCGTACAGCTTTTCACCATGGCGCGTGCCTATGATTTTTATGTCGTGGTGGGGGTTTAATAATTGCCGCATGGCCTCGGCCAAGTCGGAAATATAGCACGCCGGGGCTTTCTGCACATATGTATCACCGGCGACTCCGTTTTGCATAGCAAACAAGACTAGGTCAACGGATTCTTCCAGAGTCATTAAAAAGCGCGTCATTCTGGGGTTTGTGATGGTAAGCGGTTTGCCTTCGCGAATCTGTTCAATAAATAACGGAACTACCGACCCGCGGGACGCTATCACGTTTCCGTAGCGCGTGCAGCAAATCGTTGTGTCACCCGCATTACGCGCAGTTGCAACCGCAACTTTTTCCATCATTGCCTTTGAAATGCCCATCGCGTTTACAGGGTAAGCCGCCTTGTCGGTTGACAGCACAACAACATTTTTGACGCTGTTTGCTACCGCAGACTGCAGAACGTTTTCTGTGCCTAGCACATTTGTTCTAACTGCTTCCATTGGGAAAAACTCGCATGACGGCACTTGTTTGAGAGCAGCAGCGTGGAACACAAAGTCAACGTCCCGCATCGCTGCGTCGACACTTTCGCGATTGCGAGTGTCTCCGATATGGAATTTGACCTTGGTCGAGCCAAGCCGCCGCCGCATATCGTCCTGTTTTTTCTCATCACGCGAAAAAATGCGGATTTCGCCAACACTGCTTTCCAAAAATCGCTGAGTAACCGCACTGCCAAACGAGCCTGTGCCGCCTGTTATCAACAATGTCCTTCCTGCGAATATATCCATCAAGACCCACCTAGTTTCAGCATCATATCTTTGTAGCCTTTCCCGACTGTATAGTGTTCCAGCAAGTATTGATAAGCGTTATTGCCCATCTGCTGTATGCTTTCAGCAGAGACGCTGTCAATAATCTGCGTAAAATCACCTGCGTTTCGGCTTTCGCACCACCAGCCAAAGCTCCCATTTACTATTACTTCGCCCAAATCTGTGTTAACGTCCGTAGCCGCAATTATGGGCATTTTATTTTCCATATACGTCAGCAACCGCGACGGGAAGTTGGGTATGGTAAAGTGTTTGTCTAGGAATATCAGTCCGACATCACATGCACATAGCAGCTTATCGTAATCGTCTTTCGGAAGCTCGTCCATCAACTTCACGTTTTCCGGGCGCTCCTCGGCGATGTATCGTTCCAAAATATAGCGATCTGTGCCTTTGCCGCAAATTATGAAATATCGGTCGGATTTATGCTGGTTTTGGCGCAGACACTCGACCAAGAAGGGAATGGCTTGTGACTTGCCCAGATTGCCGCCATACACATATATCGTTGCTTGCTCGGGAATGCAGTGTATACGTCGCACTTCGGCTTTATCCTTATCATCTGGTACAGTTGCCAAAGGCTCTATGCAGTTTGGCAGAATATGCACTTTCCCTGCCGGAACATCAGGGTTGTGCCGAAGAAGAAAGTTCATGTTTGCTTGCGACATACAGCCAATATAGTCGGACAAAGCATATAGTTTTTTTTCCTTTGTGCGTAAGTATTTGCAAATTATTCCTTTGTTCGAAAACAACCCCAAGTCTACAGCGTTCTGCGGGAATATATCCTTTAGCAGCAAGTAGGCTTTCGCGCTGTTTCTGTGCTTTGCCCATTTGATCGCCTCGTACAATGTAATCGGCGGAGTTGAGTACAATATTAAGTCAAACTTTTCGTTGGAAAGATATTTTTCTATTGCCGCCTTAAACTGCCATTCAAGCATTAGCGTAGAAATGCTTTTTTCAACAAACTTTGTCTTTTGTAAATTACCTGTTTTTACGCGCAAAACCTTGCAGCCGGAACCGTCGTATAAAGCCCGTGTTTGCTCGCCCAACCTGCGCTCGGCGGGCGAAACGACTGTGACGCTGTGCCCGTTCTTGACAAATTCGCGCAATAAATCTTGGTAAATGCCACGCTCGGTGATTTTTTGTATGTTCACCATCGTTAGGAACAGTAGGTTCAATGTGTTGCGCTCCTTTGTCAAACTTCCGGAAGGAGAAATGGCTCATGACCATGTTTTAATTGCTGCACTTGCTTCTTCCCGACAAAGCTCTCCTGCTATCACGCCCAATACTACCCATAGAAGCGGCCTATCAATAGGGGTATCTATTTGAAAAAAACTTTGAATTAAGTAGCCGACGGCGGCCGTGCCAAAAGCCAGTAAAATTGGATTTACGAAAGCTTTATTTAGCAAGTAAGCGTAAAGCGAGATCAAAAAGATTAGATATGCCAGCAATGCCGGAATGCCCAAGGTTATGGCCATCTGCAAGTAAGTATTATGGGCTGTATCGAAAACAATGCCAAACCGTCGTATGGATTCCTCTTGAAAATCTACGCCCATAGCTTGTAGGAAGGTTCCGGAACCAGAGCCGAGGAACGGGTTTTCTGTTAGTACCGGAATGCTCCTAATCCAGATAAAGCCACGTCCGCTGCCAAAGTGATCCTCAAAGCGCCCGTGCATTACCTCGTGGGCTTGCCAGATCCCATCATGGGGTTGTCCTTCGCGGCGTGCGCCTTCTGTTTCTACCAATACCAAGCCACTTACGATTATTATAATCATCAGCACTATGCCTATGATTTTCATGTGGGGTTGGCGCCACTTCCTCACTAGTAGCAGAAGGCCTAGGCCTGCCACAAGAAGCGCAATCGTAATACCGGCCAGCAGAATGGTGTTCCGCGCTGTAAAATTAACAATAAACCACTGGTCTTGCGCAAAGTACAAAGGCTCTGTTTCAGCTGCGACTTTCAGTGACAAAAGATAGCTGTTGTATATCGCAAATACAGCGCTCCAACTTGCCAGAGCAATCAGTATCTTACCAAGTCGCTCATGGTTCGCAACCCAGTACGGTATCGATAAAACCATTGCGCCCAACACACCCAAGGAACCCGCATCGCCACGGGATATCAGAAGAAGACCGAACGCTAGGGCGCTGGCCGCCAGGTAAGCAAGACCCCATCGTGATTTTTCCCCGGCAAACAAACCTGCGAAAAGCACTGATACAAGAGCGCTGTAGGCTGCAACTACGTTAATATTACCCAATGTTGTTCGAAAGATTCTGCCCAAAGGGGGCAACATTACCGAACCTTGCGGCGTATCACGAAGCGGAATGTCTACAAAGAAGCCTGTAGCGACCAATATATCTAAGCCAGCGAATTGTAGGATACCATAGGCAGAAACAATGGCAGACCCTGTTGCGAAAATCAGGAAATGTATTCGGTCGGGCTTGTAGAACCGCGCTATTATGAAGAATGTTAATACATAACACAAAAGCGTCCAAAAGCCTTCCCACCGACCTATTGGGTCTCCCCTCCAAACCACCTCTTGGAACGGTGAAAATATCGTGCTTAGCAGCGCAAACAAAATGAATGCTAGGAGCGCCCATTCGGCTGCAGTTAAGGGTCTCTTGGCAAAGTATTCTTTTATAGGAAAGCCTTCGGTGCATAGGAACAGTATACCTGCGATAACAATTGTTGTAATAAACGTGATTGTTGTAAAGAAAGCCGCTTTGTCTCCGGTTATGCTGAGATAATGTGTTCTGGTTATGTACAGGGGAAACACGGCGGTTATCAACACAAAAAACACAGATGCCGCAATTTCTAAGGACTTGTTGGTTAAGTTATTACTGTACTTAATTGTTTTTGCTGCCTTAGTTGCTTTGGCCACGGTTTGCCACTCACCTCATTGCTTACTGGTTAAGTTATTGTAACAGAAAGTCCGCCCAAATTCAACACAATATTTGGGGTTGCGATATCATATGCGAATTGATTGAAAGTTCGATGAACGTTTTCTGTTCATCGAACTCACGTTAATTTAAGAGCAAAACCTTGGAGAGCTTTGCCCTCCAACCCACCCACAAGGGGACGCGTCCCCTTGACCCCTTTCATGGAAACCGCATGAAATACGGTTTCTGGAGGTGCTTCAAAAAGTATGATGACGCAATAAGGAATTGAAGTTGATGTAGAAAACGGTCAACCTAAAAGCCTTGAAGTGGTTAAGGAGTTTTTTCGAGAAGTTGCAAGACCTGCGAAAAATCCGCCTCATGCGATGACGAAGACGACAATTATTGCCCTCAATACCAACGGTATGTTTCTTTCC
>Ga0131853_10018904_pt1 | contig 12536 bp, 5 predicted proteins | sample TergutLab28metaG_FD_92764 | JGI IMG/M metagenome (GOLD analysis project Ga0131853, IMG submission 92764) | Labiotermes labralis P1 segment gut microbial communities from Petit-Saut dam, French Guiana - Lab288 P1 (version 2) (version 2) | ecosystem: Host-associated > Arthropoda: Insects >...
ACCAACTAGATGTCACTTGTTATATTTACTTTACTTCTTAGATACTCAACATGTTTCGGGCATTAATATGTCCATCTTCAGGAGTTTGCGACTATGTTGTTGAACTACCACATTGGTTGTATTGTTCTTGGATTGCTGTGTGCTGGAGTCAGGTATTGCAGTTGTGCTTCAGCCGGCAGCCCGGATAGCACCCCAGCCGAACCGCACCCTGACTCCAGCACACAGCAATCCAAGAACAATACAGCCAATGTGGTACTTCAACAACATAGTCGCAAACTCCTGAAGATGGACATATTAATGCCCGAAACATATTGTGTATCTAAGAAGTAAAGTAAATATAACAGGTGACATCTAGTTGGTTTTTCATTCTTCAAATAAATTCTCCTTATATAAACTTCCCTTACTCTCGTGAAAATAGAGAACATTCAGAATTCGATGTAATAACCCTCTAAATGTGAATTTCTTGCGATAGCACTAACGTAAGTGTCGCCGCTGGTCATTGGCTCAGTTGAAATAACTGCTGCACGGTTCATAATGATCAGTAATTTCAATACACTGCTGAAATTTTCACAGCAATTTGTTTGTACTCTACAAATCGTAAAGTCTGCCGTCTCACTACATCTGATGCTAAACACTGCATGCATAAGTAATGCAAAATCTTTAATATCAATCCGGTAAATCACTATAGTGTCAGATCTTATGCAGTATCTTTCCTCAACCCACCAAACTGTCCCTGTCTTTATGCTACTTTTATTACCATTTTTTTCTCCTTCCATATGCAAAGTAGATTTCGTAGATGCCTCTCTGAGGATAGAGCCCGTTGTGGGGGATAAGCGTGATCAATCGCTGGTACGTCGGGAACCGGTCGCGATGGAAGTATCATTCCGTATGCAAATCTGAAGTCCTTTTGATTTTCAACTGTAGAGACACACAAGTATTGGTCTCCCATTTCTCTTTATTCAGTATACCTTTTATGTTTTTAATCTGCATATACAGTTAGACCTTTGGTTCACTGCGGTATAGGGCCTCTAGTATACGTGCAGGTCACTTCTTAGGGGTTTGGGCTACAAAAAGAATTGCAATGAGGATCTTGAACCTGAAAGTACGGGACAAATAAGACAATGACAGATCTGGAGGCTGCTTTCGTATCACGCAAAATGGAAGAATTGGTTACGAGAGACGCATCAATTAAAATGTACGAGGGAAATTTATTGTGAATCCATTCCACCAGAAAGGGGTGTGAGGGTACGTTACGTAGGGGAACGTTACAAGTAAACAAATCCGATATGTTTTAATAAACACATGTAAAGTAGAGCGTTCCAGAGGGTCTGAACATGCAACGGATTCGTTGATATCAGGGAGTAATTGTTTTCTTGTAGATGTTTAATGAATATTTATGATAGCCTTTCAAGATCTGCAATACATTTAAACGCTCTTAAATAGAGTATTATATTAATAAATACTCAGTTAAAAAATGGTAATTTGTGTGGCCTTTACGGATAAGTATCATTGCGAAAATAAAAGGTTGTAATATTTTTAAACTCCTGACAGACAGCTCTTAATAAATTCGCTCAGAGCTGGCATACAGCCTCCAGTGATAGATAAAAATTATATATATATATATATATATATATGCAAAATAAGCAATGTACGTATAACGCAATATAATATTATATAACTACGTCATCGCAATCACTTTATTATATAAGGTAATACAAGGCTACATGTTTCGACTCTAACCTAATCATCTTCAGGCCTATATTAACATTTGTGTTACCAGATGCTGTGCACAATCTGGGATCCCAAAGTGTGCATAGCATCTGGTAACACAAATGTTAATATAGGCCTGAAGATGACTAGGTTATAATATAACTTAATTTTGAGAACATAAATTATACCTCACAACATAACTTATTTTGGTCAATATCGACACATGTATAAGAAATTGATGATAAAAAAAACTTTTCTCCATTACCGTTGTTGTAATTTCAATGTAGATTATTCAAGGCCACCGAAGATGACTGTCTACCGAATGTGTTTTGTTGGCTGGTACAGTGATGTAAAACAATACACGTGACTGTTTCATTATATTAACACTGTACTGCACCATCTCACGCATGTATTCTGCTTCTATTAATTTTCCTGCCTATTTCCCATCACATGGCATGATTAATTCCTTTGAGCCTGAAGTTCATTGTAATTTTAAAGCGCATCCATTGTCACATGAAATCATATACCTCCTTCCCTTAATACCTCTTTGCAGAAAAATACATTTTAGTTGCTTCGCCGTTACATACATACACATACCTCTCTCCTCTTTATCCAGCATACATTTGATTAGCATAATGCTCTTTGCTCTCATACTCTCGGCTCTGCTTAACCTTATCTTTCTCTGTCTTCCATCTAACGATTCCCTTTCACAGTGCTTGTGATTACGATAGGAATAAAGAGAAATGTTTCGAAAGAGACTTATTCTAAGAGTAGAGTATCAAGTGTTATGTTTCACACATACACAGACCGACCATTCGGCCCTTAGGCCGTGCATTGAATTTTCAATATGCATATATTTAAATCAGGTCTCCAGTTCCAACATTGTGTTTCCTGTAACCACACTTACTGAAGGGAAGAACAGCTTAAGTGCAACTCCATTGATAGGAATTCAGCTCAAATTAAAGAAAATCTAATTGCGCGGAGTGGAATACATCTTTAAAAGCTGACCGTTGTTTCTGTCTCGTATGGAAAGGAAAATTTAATCGTTGTGTTCAAAAGAATATGCCGTTGGGCCCTACAGAAGAGAGTTCTATCTGAAAAGCTAAGATTTGCCCGGTTACTCAAAAATTCCCCTCATTTTATGGAACTCGAATTTTCACCACCGCGTTCATATAATCCCCCCACACCACCAGCTAGAATATCCAGCCCTTGACTCGAAGCCATCATTTTTAACACTTATTTTTAAAAAAAAACTGTCATTGAGTTCAAGCACTCAGAATTCGTCTTCTGTTCAAAACTTTCCTACCAATTTTTCTATGCCTACCATTCGAACTACGTGTTGTATCTATTTTATTTCCATTCGACTACCTGACGACATGTTGTTTGTAACATTGTATTACTTTCAGGTGTGGCAAAAATTTGTGTAAGTACAATGCAACTCCAAATATATTTTGGAAATTTACATACGGTAGACGGCGGTCAGTGTGCTGTGCAAACATGTTCAATGTCGACATAACAAGTAGCACTGGGTCCCACTTTCTGAAGCCAAGCGGACACTAAAACTGGTATAACTTAATGACCAGTACAAACACTGCATCTGATATAACTGCATTAATACAAAACATTCAAGATGTACAAGTTACGTACACTGCCGTAAAACAAAGTACACGTAAAAAACGTAACGGTCGAGCTTCTACCTAGACAACTCTAGTATCGACTGGCATGACCAACACCTAACGAAATAACTAACAACATATTTAAATAAAACAAGCCTTTACCTTATACTTATACTTCCGCATCCGTGTCACTGCATCAGGCTCTGTAGTAAGAATTATGAAGAAAATGGGACAGTTCATAAGGCTAACACAGATGTGCACTCAGCATTTAGGTTACAATCACTGCACGCCATTTTATTCACTTACAAACTGCACGTTATTTTCACCATATGTTTTCATCGACACAAACAAACAAGCACATGACGCAGGATTTAGCTTATTCTAGGCACTGTTTCTAAGATAAAACAAGTATAATTACATACATATAAGCACTAATGCACAACTGACACGAACCGATCACAAGACGACACGACATTGCAGCACAGACAGAGAACTTTTTAGCGTTGAATGATGGGTAATCGCAGAAAACAGGTGGAGGTAGGACAGTTTGGCCGTTCGATTTGTCATACCACTACATAGTGTGCGTTAACGTACTGGCTTCCTCAGCGGAGAGAGGAAAGAAACATTCAAATGGGGGACTCTCTCCTTCGATGGGGCAATATGTGGGAATCTTGGAAATTATATTTTTAAAATCCGTTTAAAAATGTTGACATAACATTCTTTACACAGTCACATGACATGTTATGCTAGTTTAAAATTTAAAAATTTCAACCAAACAACGGTTTTATAATAAATGATTATGAACATCTGTTTTCAAAAAACGGCCATATGTCAATAAAAAAACAAATAAGCCAGAAATCAAAAGAACACACATATACTAATAAAACAAAAACATGGGCAACCTTCACCCATTATGGGGGATTTATGAAGGGCATTACAAACATATTCAAGAACAGCACAGTAAAAACAGCATACAGGACCACCAACAAAATATTCAACTTACTAGCATCAGAAAAACTTACAAGTGGGAGGTTAAGTGGCATATACAGACTTACATGCAACACATGCAATCAAGCATATATAGGACAGACTGATGAAATGATCAATATAAGATATAAGGAACACACTATATATATAAAAACTAACAACCCTCAGTCAGCATATGCTTTGCATATACTGAATAACAGACATGAATACGGACCCCAGGAGGAAACGATGCAATTAGTAAAAACATGCACAAAAGTTAAACACATGAACAGCTGGGAAGCCATGTATTTTCAAGAGTACCACCGAAAAGGAATGCTTGTCACACAGCAACAACCAGACGATCACAACGTACTCTTTGACATCATACAAACCATAACACCACGTGACAATCACGGATTACTACATACATAAAGACAAGGAACAGGTAACGTTCAGTCAAACCGTACACAACATAACCTACATAGCCACATGTAAGTAAAACTTAGACATACCATAACTGCAGTGACTGAAATCAAATAACAAGGGGTTAAAAAGCTTATAATCCTCTATTACAATTACAGGCATGCCGCCCTCATACAAAAACTTCAATAGAAAAACTCAATAACTTCATATAAAGGTACTGCTTACTCCCTGAGGATGATCCGAAAGGATTGAAACATGTAGGAGTGTTTTAGTAAGAATTTAATGGACTAAACATACGTATTTTAGCTTGTGTTTTATCTGTAAATAAATAGTGCAACAAATTGGTGTTTGAAAACAGTGATATATTTGCACGGTCACAAAAATGGAAACGTCAGTTTATATTACAAAGACGCGTGGGGAGATAAGAAATACGTAAGGAATTTTAGGTGAAATACATGAAGGGAAGAAAAGAACTTGGAAATACTAGACATAGGTGGAGGAATGACATTAATTTGGGACTTAAAAATGTTAAGAATTGAGAGTGTGGAATGAACTGAAATGAATTATGGTATGGTTCAGAAGGGGGCTGCCGTGGGCATATAAAAACTTTTGTACACCCTAGGAAGTGGGCAGCTTGTTGACAGCAGCCAGTTTGTCACCTATTTGTCGACAAAACTGCTCTCTGAAAGTGATGTGGATGTTTTGAAACATGTAGGAGTACTTAGGTTATATAAAATATTGTTTATATATTTATGTTGTGCATTTATTGGTCTGGATAATAGGCACTACATACATCAAAATATTTCTTAGGGAATTTTTCTAAGCTTTTTCATGACAAAAGAGCAAGCATTATGAGTCTTACGAACATAAGAGTGTGACGTGCAATGGAAATGAAGGGCGTGACGAAGAGCACATACTGACTGAATAGAATATTTATGTTCTTAAGGAAAAGTGTTTTAAATATATCTGAAAAATCGGTATCTTTCCAAAAATATGTTAGTACAATTGGAAATTCTGTATTACAGGTAAATTAACCATTATTCGTCAAACTTCAAGTCATACTCGACAGCGCATTTCACTCTACCAGGTCGAGTGTCGAGCTCAGATTGACACAGCAATGAACAGTGTTTTATTCTGGAATTACCTCTTATCTAGTGGCTACTCTTGAACTGTGACATTGAAAGATTTTCTGTAAAATTAATTTGGACCAGGTTGTCAGAATTCCACAAGAATAATCCGGACTGCAAAAGATTAATAGCCTATTTGAATACTATCTATAACAGAACTACTGCAAATACCATAGCTTGTGCATGAAGAACCGGAAGGATAATGCTCTGTGCCGATAAATACCAACTCTGGTACTCACACTGGCTAATATATTGGAAGCCGTTTCTTTTCAAGTATGGAAATTTAGACCCATTCATAATTTTATTGGCTTACGGTGCCTTATACTGTGTTAGCAGAGGTCTTAAATGTGGGCTTATTCCTCATTAAAGGCATACTTACTTTAGAAGATAAAGAGATACAAGACCTGTGAATTTTTCACAGGCTTGTGTTCTAACTCGCCGAGTAATAACGAACTGCGCTTATATTTCTGTTCTTTGTTTACTGGTCTGCCGCCGGTGATTCAAATCAACAGAACAATTGAATTATTTTTTGTCAATGAACCGAATTCTAACGACAGGGAACATTTACTAACTTCAATAATATAATGAAATAAAATAAAACTTCCTTACATCAATTACAAATGTCAATAAAGTTGTCTTAACTCGGGCTAATGTGGCTTGAATGAAATTCAGATTTTCAGAGACCGGCTATCCAGAAAGAACTTCGGTAATTTAAGCTAGTTAATTAAAAATAAATTATAGCACAACCAATACCGGGAGGTAAGCTGAAAGTTGAAAATTATACACCGTGTTGATTGGTAAATACAGATGTTCAAGAAGAGTGCAGCGCCTGCTTCGCAGTTCAACAGTCCGAACTTGGCACAGTCTTTCTCCTAGCCGAGATCAAAAAATCTCCTCCAGAATACCAGTCACACGCATCGTTGTTTGAGCCATTTTTTTTCCGGTCGAACTAGATACACAGCCGTTTGAATCAAAACATTTGTCGTAATAATTCTCATACCCATTACATTGCTGTCCCTTAAACGTTTCTGTCCCAGGTGTGCTTCTCCCTTAAGATTCTTTCTAAAATCGAGTGTTCATTTATTATCTTTTTATGTGTGTTGCACTTTATCATCCTTGACAAAACTGCCGGTCAAATTTTCAGACACCACTACAAATTATAAGTTTAATTTCCTTGCAGTTTTCTCAAACAGCATTTAAAATATCTTCAAACCACGACGACCAATTCCTCTAAACTATTTTTCCGGGTCTGATAAGTCAATTATTTAATTTATGCCACTCGTTGGGATTGCGTTAAGAAGGATGAGGTGGTTAGGAAGTTTTACTGATGGAACAGACGAATAACATACGTAATTTTAGTGCGATAATTTCAAAGAAAGGGGCAGAAGAATCATGTTAAGACCAATGTCAATTAAATAACTTTCCTCAGTGGGGACCGGGATATTGCGCTGCCCATTCTTTTATAAATATACATGACTTTAGAAGGAACATGTTACCTTTCTTCACCCTACCAAGGGAAGCAGCATTCTTCCTCGAAACATCTGTAAATCTGTATAAGTGTACATTGTTTTACATTCCAAGCACAATATTCTTCACGTCGACGTCCTCAGAATTTTTAAACTCACAAGACTCAGCTGGCTGACGACAGCCTCCATCTAGTTCTTGTGAATAAGGCCATACCTAAACTGTAGGCTCCGTGGGAGGCTGCGAATTTATTGAAGGGCTAAGCGACTATTAAACTCTTGAATTGATTGCATGTCATGCAGTTCGTTAATTAGTTCCTCTTCAGCTGAATCTGGCGATATTTTAGGCCTTCTCGTTTTGCGTTCAAAATTTCACACAGTTTAGCATAATATGAAGTCCATTACAATTACTGCCATTACTTTCGAGTTCGCTGTATTGTCTAGCTCTCCCGGATATGATTCATGTTCATGCTGACACGTGTCCCATCTGCCTGGCCTGTTGCAACAATATCTGCTTACTCAAGCAGGATGGTATCAATAATAAACATGCCAATTAAAGTCAAATGTATGTATAATGTTGGTGTAATGCACCTATGGGCAGGGCATGTGGCGCGTATGGGTGAGAAGAGGGGATGTATAGGGTCTTGGTGTGGAAACCGGAGGGAAAGAGACCACTGGGGAGACCTAGGCGTAGATGGGTGGATAATATTAGGATGGATCTCGAGGAGTGGGATGTGGGTATGTGGACTGGATTGGGTTGGCCCAGGATAGGGACAGGTGGCGGACGCTTGTGAGTGCTTTAATGAACCTTCGGGTTCCGTGAAATGCGGGGAATTTGTTGACTAGCTGCAAACCAGTTAGCTTCTCAAGAAGGACTCTGCACCATGGAGTAAGTAAGTAAGTAAGTAAGTAAGTAAGTAATCCACCTATGCACTGATAACGCTGGGAAAGTGGCAACGTGAGTCACCTCTAATAAGCAGAACAGTTAGTTACATTTGGTTCCTAAAAGAGAAATCATGTACCGAAGACTGAATTTTCGTTGTGGATCACGACGGCTGTGCCGTCTACGGCGTAGGTCTGCAGCTACTTGATGGCTGTGATCGAGGGTTGGAATCCCGCTGAAGACATGGGCGATCGTCTTTGTTTGTTCTGTGTTTTGTAGATAGTGTCCCCTCTGCGATGAGCCTTACCGCGCGCGCGCGCGCGTGTGTGTGTGTGTGTGTGTGTGTGTGTGATATAGAAACCTCAAAACGAGGCGGTCTAGACTCGAGTTAGGCTGTTGATCCACACAGAAAATAAAGTTTCATAACCATTACACAAATGTGGTGAACTCTATCCTGATTCACGGCAGTGCTGAATATCGACATACAAAACAAGTTTACGTTCAGTCAACTTCCATATTCCCTTCTAATTAATGGTCTTTCCAATGACCAGTTTCTTGAGGTTTCCTTACCGAACACAAAAAAGAAATTCACTGAAAGAGCGCTCTATGCATATTTGGGCTGGGCAGCATTTCTGGACCGTGAAATCTTGTAACCCAGCACTGCTTTGGTATTGCTTGTGTTTTTGTCGTGTATATAAGTTGCAGCCAGTTGCTTTGGTACAATTTAAATTCACAAATCTGTTCGGTTTATTGTAGACCAATTATACTTCAACCAAATATAAGTCACCAATTTGAAAGCTTTAGGTTTCTGTGAACGTGCATCATGAGCAAATTGTGAAGTGAGAGAGAAAACCAACAGTTTATTATCAATAATTTCTCAACATTTTTCGAGCATTATTATGCCCATCTTCAGTAGAACAAGATGTGTGTTACTGCACGTGGTGTGCTGCGCTGGTTCTGCTGGATGTGGTTGGTAGTGGTTGTGGGGCGCTGCGTTGTGGGGTGCGAGCACTGTGAAGGTTACTGTTCGACTTCACCCTACAACGCAGCGCCCCACAACCGCTACCAACCACAGCTAGCAGTTCCACGCAGCACACCACGTGTAGTAACACACATCTTGTTCTCCTGAAGATGGGCATAATGATGCCCGAAACATGTTGAGAAAGTATTGATAATAAACATCTAACTGTTGCATCTTCTTGGTTTTCTCTCTCACTTCACACTTCACCAATTTGAGTTTACAGGGAATTGCTTGGAAAAGCGATACCCATTTAGCTGATCAAATATTGTCCACTTTTACAGACGTTAATAAAAGATTGTAAACCTTTTCTCTAAGATCTAATTCTAATCTTATTCTCCTTCCACGCCTAAGCCCCATTTCTCTGTATTTCACATTTTCCATCAAACAGCATCTACGGATTTTTCACCTTCTCCATCCATGCCACACGTTCCACATACTTCATTCCCTTTTATAAGATAATTCATTGTCCATCACCTCTAAGCAATCTCAAAAGCCCGAATAAGTATGTGTACGATGCGTAACATAAAATTTTACGCGCGGGTAAATCAGCAGTGACGTGAAACTGACCACACATTTCCTTCGATGCGTGAAGTTCATCTCTTACTCGCCACGTACATTCGTAATATTAGCGACGCGATGTGAAATTCAGTAAGCAGGACTCACTGTAGCTTGAGGTATCAACACCTTTATTTCCGTGTTACCGACTATCTTCCTTAATGATTTGTGACCAACATTTACACCATAATAAACGATGTGTCCTTTGACTTTTGCGTGTTGGAGAATATGCCGATTTTTAACTAACTACCTGGCTAACCAGCTAGCTGGCTAATTAACCGCGCGGAATAGTCCTTCTTGAGAAACTTACATTTCTTCACCTAGTGAAGATATTCCCCGCGTTTTACAGAAACACATCGTCTCCACCATGTTCACGTAAGACCGTCACATGTCCACATCTTTAGCCAGATCAATCCAGTCGATGCCCCCGTTCTATTTTTTGAAGATCCATTTGAATATTATCCCCATCTAGGCCTAGGTCTTCGAAGTGGTCTCTTTCCTTCAGGTCTCTGTATCAAAACCTGCATGCACTTCTCCTGTCTCACATACGTGCCACATGCCCTGCCCATCTCAGATATTCTCCTAAGTATCCTATTCTAAAAATTTCTCAGACTATGTTCTTGATTTAGGATGACAGATCAAGATTCATACCCATATAAAATAACAACAAAATTATAATTGTATATATTTTATTATTTACGTGTTTTTTGAAAAAGTTATCCATTTGAGTATTTAGATCATCATGTTTGAGACCAACGGAAAATATAAAATCCTGAAATGAATAGTAGCATATTCAGAAAATAATTCAAGAATACAGGAAATTTGCTATAGGTTCAATGACAAGGCATTTAAATGTGTCCATACAAGTGAAATAAGTACCTAAAACAGAGACAAAGTGCTTTAGTGACAGACTTCAAGTGGCAATTCTACTTCAGAAGCAAACAGCCATTCCTTTCGTTAAGAAATTCTCCACCTTTAACGGAAAAAGAAAACTCATCGTCATGCTGAAAGAATCCCAACAATGGACTCTGCTCTAATCCACTTGAAGCCAGTTCGCATCTACACAATTATTCCTTGAAAATTTATTCTAATTTTATCTTCCTATCTGCGTTTCGGTCTCCACAGTAATCTCGCCCTTCACCCCACAAGAGAACATGAAAGTTGTCCCATCAATACTTCAGATGCAGCATCAATGTAACTGATGACAGTATTAACAGGCGGTCTGGTTACTCGCTTCTCGCATGACATGAAATTTACATACGAAAGACAGCAGCTTTTATATTGGGAGCTAGCTGCCCCAGATTCAAGAATTCAAGCAGGTTTCTTTTAGGGTTTGAATTGCTGTAGGTCTATAAGGGATGATATGAGACGGTTTTGAGATGGTACTGAAAAACACCCTAACTCATACAAACAAGTCTTTTTTCTTTTCTCCCTTTCTATTTTCTTCTATTATCCTTTAGGATCAAAATTTGCATTTGTTTCACTATACTTTTTTATTTATAGCAGTACTTGGTCGATCACACAATCCGTGGTGCATATTTATTGGGTAAAAATAATAACAGAAAAAAAGCCCAAAGCTTTTCTTTTGTCAGTTATACTTTGCGTTCTTAATCCGAGAAAATATATGGAGAGACCGACCACATGTTGTCGATACGACAATTTCAATTTTTTTAATACCTGGGAGCTGTTCTGCTTGGGATCGATTTAACTTCTCGTCTCACGTGGACACGTCATGGATACCATCGTTTTGTGTAAGTAAAATTCTGCTCTACACGTGTGTAAAGACACAATCTAATCAATGAATCTGTAACTTTCTTGTAAAACATGAAATTTTATACAGTAAAAGTGCACAATGGGGACCGCGGTGGCACAGTGGTTAAGGTGCTGCGCTACAAGTCGGAAGGTCGCTGGTTCGATTCCAGATGATGTCAATGGATTTTTTCATTGACATAAAATCCTTCCGATCGCACTACGGTCCTGGGGTCGACTCAGCCTCTAACAGAAATGAGTACCAGGAGCATTTCCTGGGGGTAAAAGCGGCCGGTGCGTAAGGCTGACAACCTTACCACCATTCTGGGCCCTTGTCACGTACTCTGGGAACTGTAACTGCATGGAACCCTCTGGACACCTCGTGCCTGTAATGGGGCTGATTTACATTTTATTTTCAAAACGTACTATCGGCCTGAGTATTTGGGTTTTGTGCCTTTTTCTTCCGAGTGATCAGCAATAGCATTTAAGGTGCTTATAATACTATGAAATTTACGACTTCAAGCTGAAACATGCATCGTCTTGATAAACTGTTAATTGTATTCTAATTTAAGGTAGTATCATCAGACGATTTATAATACGTTAATATAAAATCAAGGACTTTTTATATCAGATTCTCAAACTACAGACGAAATTGACTTTGGTGAGAGATTTCAAGGTGTCAACGTAGCTAACACCGAAGTAGGTTACTGTAAACGATCCAATATGTATGTTACTCACTCACTGACTCACACACTCACTCACACACACACTCACTCACACATACACACACACACACCCACACACACACACACACTCACACACACTCCACACACATACACACACACAGGCACACACACTCACACACACGCGTGCGCGCGCACGCACATACTATCACACTTACTCACTCACATGCACACACGCGTGCGCGCGCACGCACGCAAACATACACACACTCACACTCACACACACACACTCACACTCACACACACACACTCACTCACACACACTCACACTCACACACAC
>Ga0131853_10018907_pt1 | contig 12535 bp, 5 predicted proteins | sample TergutLab28metaG_FD_92764 | JGI IMG/M metagenome (GOLD analysis project Ga0131853, IMG submission 92764) | Labiotermes labralis P1 segment gut microbial communities from Petit-Saut dam, French Guiana - Lab288 P1 (version 2) (version 2) | ecosystem: Host-associated > Arthropoda: Insects >...
AACATTTCTCTCATCTTTCATTAGCACACTCGACTACGTTGAATCTTAAGTATCCTGGCGTAGCGCTGGAGATACATAAAATTTTATGTTTAAGACAATAGTAAAATTATAAGTAAAAATGTCCTTAGTACGTATTTGTATCCCATTTTCAGTTGTCTACCTGGTAACGTTACTACCTCCCTCTACTGGGCTCTTATCGGACCAATCACAAGTTATGCCTGTCTAATACGGCTGGGAAGTGGCCCTCAGCTTTTTCAATAGCTAAAGATATTACAGAATACCGTTCTGCTAATAACAGGAAAGTTTACGCGCACAACTGGTATTAAGAGATCGTCTCTCATTCAGAATATAGTGATTTACTGAACTCACAGATAATACAGACACAAAACATATGAAGTAATACAAACCGTGATAGTGACCAAGGACGTTCAGTTGGGTAAATGGAAACGACATACAGAATGAAGGGTAGGCGTAGAGTAGTAAATCATCTCTCACGACAATTAACTGCTGGTGAATGAATAATATACAACATAGCGATAGGCTACCATGCATTCTTTATTTGTTCACAGAACTGTACTACCACCTCATCCTTTGCAAGCATTTACTGTGGTCAGAAATTTGCCGTATATATTGTAAACTAGGAGAAGTCTTAAAATCATGGTGGTATATATGGGTGGGATAACGCCAATACTCCTAACTTAACCCTAAACATTCAGCCGTGAAACCATAAATAAAACTTGTCTTCGGTGTCGGTGTTGGTGTTTGTGTCAGGGTGTAAGTGTAAAAATGATTATCACTGTTGTTGATACACACACTCAGAATATACCAAACAGTCCAGACTATATTAGTGTCTCCTTCATAATACATTTTTAGTTTAGCTATCCTGAAACTTAAACATTTCTTGCTCTTGTGTTCCGTCACCGAACAAGCTTACTCAAGTGGTAACAATTCAGTCCTATCCGGGAGGCGCCCCTTTCGACCTTCGGCTGGAAAATCGGCTTTTCTTCTAACAAAATACACCCCAAATAAAGTCACCGAAAACCTTTGTCGTAATTGAGAGGAAGCAACCAAGATTTACTTGATTTGAATGGAAGCATCACGATGTGCCTGTAACGTAATATAATATTAAATAGTGTATGTCAGCACAATCACTTTATTACTCAAGGTAATTATAAGACTACATGTTTCGACAATTGACACAATTGACAAAATAGACCTGAGGAAGACTAATCTATAGTCGGAACATGTAGCTTTATAATTACCTTATATAATAAAGTTATTGTGGTGACGTACATTATTTAATATTATATTAAGATTTACTTATCTAACTGATGAGCTAAGTCAACAACGAACATCATTCAAGTTCGAGGACTGTCTCCAGAAATAGAGACTTTCAAAATGTCGTTCTTACCGAAAAAAGCGGTTCAATTAAATAAACCTGAAATCCTCGCACACGCATTTTGTAAAAGCAAATAAGCCGAAGGCAATATTAAAGCAATACTGACGCTATGAATTTTCGATCCTGCCATCAGAGCAACACAGAAAGAGAGTGATTATCATGCAACTAGCCACGTAATAGGAAAAATATAATTGTTTTATTATTCTAATTTCTTGAAAACACCGGCGTATGAAGAATACTATTGTGTTTGGTGCAGCTTTATCAAAATTACCCTGCAAAAGGATGTGAAAAGAGGTGAGTGGCAGAAAATGGTAAGAACCTGAGAAAGCATGTTATTTCTTTCATGAAAGCGCTGAGGATCAACAAATTGAATGGAAGGAAGGAATATTAAACAAAATTATAACATTTGCTGTTACGTAACTCTGACATTAACAAGGTAAATTTATTAATATTATTGATTTCTTTTGTTATCAAGCAGTTTAACATGACACTTTTGAACCTACGTTAAGTAAGTTACTGTGTCACTAATGTAACTTTAAAACTCTCTATGAATTGTTCAAATGCATCGTTAAGTAACAGGCTTCTTTTACTCACGTTATAAGACGAAATATTATGCAGTCACAAACAAACAAACAGTTAGTGAGTCTAACCATTCTTCACACAGCGTAAATCACACAGTTCGCTGCAGTAATGATAAGACGTACCTATTATATAGTCAAGAAACTAATAAATAAGGAAACAGAAATTCTGAGGTTTTCTTTGAAGTTACCAGTATAATATAGGTAAAAGAAATATGGTTAAAGTTGAACAATAACATTACACGGCAACATATCCTATCTAACAACTGTCAACAACTTCAAAACATCCAAACAGATGTTAACGTCTTTCAGCAGCAAGAATATGGTCGGTCCAAGATTTTGTGAAATGCAACTCGGGTTTAGAAGCCATTTTACCGCAATGAGAACTCTTGCGCTCCTGGCGGCAGTTATGTCACTTATTGTTGCATGATACTAAATACTCTTGGAGACCGCGGTGGCACAGTGGTTAAGGTGTTGTGCTACAAATCGGAAGGTCGCTGGTTCGATCCCAGCTGGTGTCATTGGAATTTTTCATTGACATGAAATCCTTCCGATCGCACTATGGCCCTGGGACAGACTCAGCCTCTAACAGAAATGAGTACCAGTAGCATTTCCTGGGGGTAAAGGCGGCCGGTGTCTAAGGCTGACAACCTTACCACTATCCTGTGCCGTTGTCATGAAATCTGGGAATCTTAACTTCCTGGAACCCTCTGGGCCACTCTAGGCACGTAACGGGACTGATTTTACTAAACACTCTTACAAATTTTCCTTCCAACAGCGTGAGCTTATGTGTTCCTTCTAATTTCTGTGAAATAATTTTCTGGAGCCGTTCATATAATTATATCAAGCTGTAATGTAATTTATGGACATCAAAAAACGTCGCCTTTCTTGTACTGTCCGAAGTACAAAGACACTTAATATTTCATGGTCAGAAAGGTACATAAGTTCTCCTTTGAAGCCCAATAGCGGAGAGCGTGTGTGAGATCGTCTCCCGTTTCCAGTACGATTTGATATACAATATGCACTTTCCTTGTGGTTTATTTAGCGGGGCTGTGAGCATACATGCTATATACCGTGGACGGTATATAAATAACTACGTATGAAAAGGCAGCTTTTGTAGTACTTGTTAAAACATTTTCGTAGCATTTTGCACGAGCATCAAGCCACTGAGAAACCTCATCTACGTACTTTTTCAGCTCCATCATTAAACTACAAATATATTGGGCGCGAAAATATGAGGTGGGAGAAATATAATGTTATTCGATTTGGGTATTTAGATAAAGTATAGTCGAAAAAACTGAAGCAATTTTTCAGAGTAAGTGAAAGTAACAAAATTTTTTGAGTGTGTCCGTAATATGCACCTTCAATGAGAAAATTGAAAGCCTGTATTAGCTTAATAGTGATATGTTATAGACATGCCTTAAACTGTACCGTGCCGAGAGTGATGGGTTTCGATGATTGTTAGAAGCAGTGTAATTTTATGACATATAATGTTTGTAATGACAAACTGGAAGGGACGAGGTCATTATTTTCTGAAGATACAAGCCCATGGGGCTCCAGCGATCTACGTCAGTGGAACGTCCTGACAGAAACATAGTAAATTTATTTATTTATTTTTTATGTTTTGCTGACCGTGCATCTCAGTAAATTTATCTTAGTAATTAGCCAACTTGATGCACAAAATTTTGTTTTACAAAAAGTTTTATTTCATGCCCCTACATGCTTCGAGCACCATGTGCTCATCATCAGGAGGTCAAAATTGTATATACAGCATCTGGTATCATCACACCTGTAGGTGGCCGTCCGGTGCACAGGTTGAGACAGGACTCCTCTCTCAACCTGTGCACCGGACGGTCACCTATAGCTGTGATGTTACCAGAGGCTGTATAATACAATTTTGACGTCCTGATGATGAGCACACGGTGCTCGAAACATGTACAGGCATGAAATAAAACTTACTGTAAAACAAAATTTTGTGCATCAAGTTGGTTATTTACTAAGTTAAATACAGTAAATTTGTGTTATAAGTCTAGTTTCCAAGGACAATAATTTGTGAGATAACTCATCACACTGGTTTCCTGTCGCATACATTTCTATTCCACAGTATTAGAACTACTAGATGTGTCTAGAGAAAATTGTTGCTCTGTTGTGTTTATGTTTAATTCGGCCGTAAATTCTTTGGATATCGCCCCAAAGTTTAGCATCGTCATAATGTCTGTAATGGTTTACTTAGAAATAAGCCTGTACCTACAGAGTAAGGTACGTTTCATAGTTAGGTGTGACGATGGAAGAGCAATCAGCTACCGAAACCATGTACGTTTTAACCACGACGAGACTATATAATGTGTATAATGCAGCATCAGTCTAATAATGCGCCTTCGTCACACACCTGCACAATTACCTTTTTTCGGGCTTGACTTCAATTGACAGACACTGACTTCCCGTCACAATGAAATGTCTACAAGAAGCAGGATAGTTCACAATTAAGCTGTCGACGCCGTTCATTTGGTTTCTTTACAGCACAAAAAAAAACACACACATTTAAATATATAATTCAGAGGCCTTCTCAAAAGTATTTGATCGTATCGCTTCAGTGAACGCAATTGTTGTTATTTCCGAGAATCGAGCCGTTGTAATGAAACACGTATACCAATTTAGAACTCTGTTACATAACAACAGTTTCGTGAAACGCCAATTTGCGCTAACATTCCTTTTGTTACCCCATTAAAGCCAATTTAAATAATTTTCTTTTCATTAACGTCAACCGGGTTCTTAGCGGAATGTATCCCCAAAACACTTTCACGCGCGTCCCTATTCGCAACCGTTTTACTGGATTTTCTGTTATTTAAAATTAAATTCTATCCACTGAGGGGCGGAGATCGAATACCGGTCCGTTGAGTTTTTCCGTACCCGTCCAGACCAGCACCGATGCCCATAGAGCCCTCTGTAAAACTGGCACCGGGTCTCTTTCCTGGGGACAAAGCGGCCGGAATATGGTGCTGATCACCAATCTCCTTCTAATGCCGGGTTTCGAATGGGTTGCAGCTACACCTCCGTCTCCCCTCTGTGCCTGCATAGGCACGTCACAGGGTGACCTTTACCCTTTACTGTCATGTGATAGTGTGTCATTCAGGTACGTTGCAGTTAGGACGTACCTTAACAGATTGTAACCCCCATTTGAAAGCTAGTCGATGTCAATGGCCCCGCGGTCCAACGTGTGGGTGTGTGGCCGCTTGCTTTCTGGGATTGCAGATTCGGATCCCGCAGGGGGCATGTAATTTTATCCATTGTGAATGTTGTTTATTGTCCAGGTGGAGGCCCCGTGCGACGACAGATCCCTACCGGGTTCATGTGTGTGATCAAATAAAAAATAACCTTCTACATCAAAAATTAATAGGTGGAATAAGTACGACAGAAAAGCGAAAAAAAAATTTCTCTAATGTTCTATAACAGAGGTGGAAATTTTGCACGACACGACGCAGTTCATTGTAAAATTACACGGAATTATGTACCTTTTGCCTTTGAAAACTAGTCGGTAATTTTTTAGGGTTTGTTTTCTATCACTTTTTACATCATTCGTCACTGCATCGTTCTCTGTAGACCAGCCAGCCTTCGAGCTATACTCTTAATTCCTGGCACGGTAACGTATCAATTACTGTCGTTAAATAAAAACGAATGTCACGTAATTAATCTCCTTTTAAACGTGTAATTCAGAGCGAACAATGACAAAAAGAGAAGGGCTTGTAAGCGAGGATATGGTAGCTATTGCAGTATGACTAGATGTGATTGTGTTCATTACTCGACCCCACCACACTGCAGCTACAGGGGTGAAAGAGGAATGGAGTACTGTCTATATGGGGAATTGCAGACCACTTGGACTTGACAAATGGTAATGAGTTGTGCCGGAACAGAAAGTGACCTGAGAACTTAACGTACGTTCCGCTCTGCTCTGTCCAATTGTGAAAACATCAGCCATTACTGAGGAATGTGAAGGCTGTGTCAGAAGCCACTGCAGGAAGAAGACTTCACTAGTTACGGTTTGTTGTTTGTTTACTTATTTTTATATAACCCGTAATTTTTCTTGCTGTTTTATGTGGCCAATGCTAGGATTTAAATAAACTGGAAGGACGTTGTGTTCTGTTTGAAGCGTATTGAACTACGCTGTATTAGCCGCAGAGATTAAACGGCCGAAACAATGTAAATTCGTCTGTCATTTTAACTACATAAAATAAACCCTCCAGGTTATGTGAACATGGCAGTTTACGCATAAGTTATAACTTGGAATGGCTAGTGACTAATCACAGCTCCAAACAGAACACCTGTGGTATATAATCGAATGTGATTTTGAATACAATGAAGCAAAGCAATACTATTGAAAATGACGTCTATGGCAATATAGTATCAATGCTTATGGCAAACAGATGCTAGAAATGCTTTAACAAATAATAGCTGTAAGGTGAGAGGAAACATTCCAGCTGCCTTAGCTGCGGATTTCTGAAGAACAATCATGGAATTTTGCATGCTTACAATTTGTGTCCATATGGCGTTACGTATTCTATAACAAAGTTTTAACACACTGCCCAATTCCCGATAAAGTCACGGTTAATACTTTGCGACGAAATGAATTTGTAGGCGTGTTTGCAAAATTACGAAGATTAAATAGCAGCTTCGTCATGTCTGTCTGTCCGTCCGTCCGCCTGGAACAATTCGGCTCCCGCTGGATGGATTATCACTAAATTTGGCATTGGGTTTAAGGTTCTTGTGACCATGCATCATGGAACGTAGGGTGAAGAGAGATAAACCAACAAGATGCAACTAATTCGATGTTTATTATGAAACTTCTATCTCAACATGTTTCGGGCATCATTATGCCCATCATCAGGAGAACAAGACCGTGTATTACTGCATATGGTGTTCTACACTGGTTGTGCTGGTTGTGGTTGTTTGGAGCTGGGTGCACACAATGCACACATCTTACGACCCAGCTCCACACAACCACAACCAGCACAACCAGTGTAGAACACCATATGCAGTAATACACTGTCTTGTTCTCCTGGTGATGGGCATAATGATGCCAGAAACATGTTGAGATAGAAGTTTGATAATAAACATGGAATTAGTTGCATCTTGTTGGTTTATCTCTCTTCAACCCTTGGCATTGAGTATTTTCCAAACTGTGTCGAATAAATTGAAGTTTCTATAAAATCTGACAAGAACAGCGGGCACTTTAATTTAAAATGTGTATATATTTATAATGATATCTCGCTCAGTTCGTCTTAGAATTTAAAATGTTTCCGACAAAAGTTGTAGAGAAATCACAGCACACATTTTGCGCTCAATCACTTTTATCGAAAATCGTGCCGTTTAAGAGATAATGTAAAAAAATACTGTAAAGCCGGACGGGCCACTGATGAAAATATGGCGCATGCTCTGTTCATGCAGGATAACTAAGGCTACAGACACAGACTCAGATTACCTCTCTTGTTAGATACAGGCAGCCTACAAAAACGCGAAATCAAATGTATGTGGTGATATTTGAAAAATCAGCGTTCTTAATGCACTTAACGATGATTTGAAAGTCACGAAAAAAAAAGTCGCAGAAACAAGCAAACCAGAAGGCAACCCGCGTGTTCAGGTGTAGGCCTAATGTTTTCGAATCTGTTAATAGCCCCAATCGGCGCATCACTATATCGTTCTCATGCACTACCGGGCGGACTGTGTTATAGATGTCGCTATTAAGACTTGCTCTTTGCTCCAACTGGTAAAGTTAGTGAGATAGTGCTGCTCCCACCCCCCAACCTGCCCTCAAGCAAATCCCCGAAGATACAACACTGGACCATCGCAAATCTGAAACTGCCGTGGTCCGAATTCTTACAGCCACTGGTGTAGTTTCTGACGACCTCTATGTAAGCAGCAGTTCTGCTGTAAACACAAATGACGATTCAACTGTCTAAGTGCATAATGATAAACTTTGTGACTACTGACAAGAGTGGCGAGCAGAATATATGAGCCCCAAGCAAGAAAGTAGCAAGATTCGCGGTGAAGAGCTTCACCAAGCACCATTTTTCAGGGTAATCAAAGAAAGAAGCAGGGAAAGAATGTGCATGTAACATGCGAAATAGAGGCCGTAAATATATTTTAAAAAAAATTAAAACGATAAACCTAAGAAGACCATTTGGGAAACCTAAGCATCGACGGAAGACTGATACTAAGCGGGATTTCTGGCTTCCGCCGCGATGTAGAAGAGATCTGCACAATTCTGGCATATCATATAGCGTAAAGCGGTAATTACTTACCGATATTTTGAGATAAAATATGAGTCCCATGTTCAAGGGTCAATAGATTTCTACTTTTAAGAGTGGGATTGGTAGTTGGTCCCGAAACGTCGGTATGGAATTGCCAACATACACTTCGTAATACACCAAAAAACACGCAGATCTCGAATAATACTAAAAATTGGTATTAAGTAACAGGATGTGAACATGCACTGTCAGTTTAATTGCATCAGAAAAGGGACCGAGGGACTGATGGCATGTACACGGTAAATTTAAATTTCATAAATTGTGAAGTGTTTCATAACTACGGCAACAATCATCAGATTCTCGATTCGGACTTTGCTGTTCGGTGTTAGTTTACAAGTCTACACTGCGTGTCTGCGCTGATGATAAAAGTACCTTGCTGGAGAGCCGCAGGTAAGTGTCTGAATAACACACGGAGGAAAATGCGCAGGGCACAAACATGTCTTTGCGAGTAGGCGACGTCCTTCTCTGCACCTCTCATCGTTTTGTAACAGTATCATCACTCAGTATTAGTTTTTATTTTTGCTTCCTATGTCCACCTTACTGTTGCTTTCATACTTTCTTCTTTGTTATATATTATCCTTTCTCTATTACTCGTAGTGAAAGCCAGCATAACGTAGTCGGAATTCCGACGAGGCTGCAGGTTGGACGACGGAGGAGTTTTGGGGTAGATGCCGGAATGTGCAAGAAATGTTCTCTCCTCCACAACGTCCGTACCGGCTCAGAGAGCCACCCAGCCTTCCATTCAATTGGTTTAGTTTCCCCGAAGGTAAAACGGCCATGACGTGAAGTCGATCACTCCCCTCCACTTAAGTTAGTTATGAGGTTTAGAATTAGTGGACCTATAACTTTATTCATCCTATACGCCTTCACGGTATAGACAGGGACACGTTCACCTTTTTACCCATGTTACAATCAGCAACATACTTGGTTTTAACACTACCTAAACTCTTTACTGCCCTCATTTTGACTTCCCATTAGATATGTCCATTGTACAGTACCTTACAAGTGTTCCAGTGACAGTTCTCAGAGTACATTACAATACACTGTGACGAGATTGACGAGCGGGAATCTTGGTTCCCCCCTGGTCGCAGAGCGGCCAGGGAGGAAGTTCAATGCGAGCCACCATCTCTTGCTGATATTAAATAAACCACTAACCCGTTTGCCTTCATAAACTAATGTTCAATTGAGCGCACGCACAAACTTCAATGTCGCCTTTTCCTAATTACAGTGTGGCGCAGTGCTTATGCCCAGTGGGGATGGGGTTAACTAAAAGTTCTGAGTATTTTTGTTGCATAAATGTTCTTAACCACAGCCTCACAACAGTTACGTCACTCACGTGTCCGTTCAAGATTTATATGAGACGCACAGCATGGACAGGGAGTGATCTGTGCTTGTCGCTGAGCCTGTAGTTAGAACCACCAGCTCTTCCAGACAATCTGTTCCCAGCATCATGGGTAATGCCAGCCATACTGATCGCCATGCTTGAATCTCACGGGAAAACTCTGTTCTTCCCCTGCTCTAACCGTCTAACCCTGATGTGACGTCGTTTACTGCCCCTGGTACTTCCTCCTTAATGTTCCCCGTCATCCTGTGACGAGTGAGGAGGATGAGGCGCCCGACCGAACGTAAGAAACGGAACGAGATGAAGTACTGAGTTGTCAACTGAAGAACACAGGTTGTACGTTACATCAGCTACTTCACGTTGTTGTGTACATGAAGCATCTAAAGAAACTGTGTTTAAAATCAATACACCCTTATTAAGTGTTGTTTGAATTTCTCACGCTGGTAAGCACAAGTAATGTCTTCTGGGTCCAGAAATCGTGTAGGCTTTTCGAAAAAGCCGACGCTTCGGAAGAACTTGTGGCCTCCATCTTCAGTGTTGAAAAGTGGAGACAGAATGTACTTCCGAAACGTTCAACGTATTTACCAGACTACACGTCATCACTTCGCAAAGACAGTAGTCTCGAATATGCAACGTCAACGTAGAAAGATACGCTTCGCATTCTACTACTTTCGACACCTAACGGCATGTCAGACGAAACAGGAGTCACATAAAAGCCATAATGACCACAGGATATGGTGTGACAGCACACAATCACGTGTTAGTACGAGACTTAATCTTAAGCTTCATATATTGAAGAAAGATAATTTTATTACTATAATTACAATTGTTATTGCTGTTGTGTCTTAATAATTGAAACTGGGACAACACTTGATTGTCTGAAATCAGCCCATACAAGAGCAGACCACAAACGCTGTTTTCTGTTTGATAAAATGTATCCAATACACCAGAAAGCTTCAAAATGCACTAACAATGTTTACATAAAAATTTAGAGCGATATATGAACGTAACCATGACCTAACACACATAGAGGCTACTGAGGAATCCTGACGAAGGAGTGTTGCTCTTGTGACAGCTCAACTGCTGGACTACATCCACTGCCCAGTAATCCAAAACGAACATAAGTTTCACTAGCACAGTGTTTGACAAAATAGGGTTTTGTTGGACCCAACTGAGAAGGTGCGTACCCACCCTCTACCCGAGAACGGAAAAATATCAACTTAAAAAAAAGTTTCGCTACTTTTGCAATATCACACAATAGGCAAAGTATAGAACAAGAAATCCTAAATTACTTTGAAACAGCATCCTACATCTTGGTCGTTACGCTAACTGTATGCTTAACTCCGATTGGCCATGCCATATACATTGTACTGTAGTTGCTACACATAGGCTAATTGCTCGAGTCGTTTCATAACTCAAACCCTAGTTTAATTACCCCGTGCTGTCACCGGGGCTTGTCAACGCGGGAAGGGGTAGTGTTACTTAACCCTAGAAGCCACCCTCTTCCAGCACTCATTACATTCGAAGTGACGTTTTACATACAAGACAACACGCGTTCCGAGAAAGTAGACAAATGAGGGTAGCTGCAGAGCTTTCTCACAATTTAGTGGAGGCATTTGTAATAGGTCAAGGTATAACTCAGACCAATTAAAAGGTTTCAGAGCTACAGTAAACTAACAGCAAGAGTTCTGCTAGAGCTCTTTGTTATGTACATGCCTGTTCTGATATCATTGTCATTGGAATGCTGACGTACTGAATGGCTCCTGAATAATCCTGCTATTTGTCACTATATAGCCCTAGTCCTAATCAAGTGACAACGTCCTTAAACATGGCATAAATAATAAAAAACCGGAATACTTGTCCTGTCCTTGTACAACTATTTTTTAATGGCAGTGTCTCTTTATTTAGGCCTACAGCACTATGTCAAAGACCTGTTCTGTTCCCACCACATACCATTCAAGCCCATTAGGGTCCAACAGCAAGAAAAAAAGTCTGAAAATGTACTGCAGTTTTTGGGCGTCTACGCGCAATTGTGTAAGTTCCGTCATTTCGCTGCGTCCGCGTGGAACAACTCGACTCTCACCGAACGGATTTTCATGAAATTTTGTAATTACGGATTTTTTTGGATAATCTGTCGAGGAAATTCAAGTTGGATTAAAATCTGACAAGAATAATGGATAATATACATTATAAGACGTATGGAAAATGTAATAATATCTCGCTCAGTTCTTCTTAGAATGAGAAATGTTTCAAACCAAAGCTGTAGAGAAAATCACAACACACATTTTATGATAAATGACGTTTTTTTCTGAAAATTGAGTCATTTATGAGGTAATGTAAATTGTGATGCAGCTATACAGGCCACAGATGACAATATATCGCTGAGCGGAAAATGTTATTTTCATGCCCGATAGCTAAAGCAAGAACATGCACACACACACACAACTCATAATATTTAATAATTATTGCTTTTCCACGTCTACAATGGTAATGCGAAAGCGCCGCAATATTACGTAATGGTATATTGCCTGTTGTGTAAGTTTTAGGCGCTTTTGCGTAGCCATGAAAAGCGCCTATTAGCTTTGTCGTGTCTGTGTGTCCGTTTTTCCGTCTGTCCGAGTATATCAGAGCGACTCCCACTTGACGAACATAGGTAAAATTTTATGCTGCAAACGTATGTGTCGAGAAAACCCAAATGTGGCTATAATCGGGAAAAAAATCTCACTTTACCTAAAAGACCTAAGTAGGTATATAACTGCCATAAAACCACTGTCTTCGAGGAAAATAGTATCAGGGCTGTTAGAATAGCCGTGCGAACGTGTCATGATGTCGCCTCATACGTACACCGCCTATCTGGTTCTTCACGTACGTTATATCCAAACTACCGATGTAACTGTGATCTATGAAGAAATAC
>Ga0131853_10018911_pt1 | contig 12533 bp, 9 predicted proteins | sample TergutLab28metaG_FD_92764 | JGI IMG/M metagenome (GOLD analysis project Ga0131853, IMG submission 92764) | Labiotermes labralis P1 segment gut microbial communities from Petit-Saut dam, French Guiana - Lab288 P1 (version 2) (version 2) | ecosystem: Host-associated > Arthropoda: Insects >...
TATGTAGTCAAACACAACTGTGTCACATGAGGTGTATTTAATGACTATATAATGAACAACTACATGTTTCGGCCTGTACTGGCCATCTTCAGGTTGTCTTAGGGGAACTTAACTTAAGATCTTACTATAAGCGTGCGCGCGCACGTGGTGTAGAGATCTCTACATACGGGCCTTATTAGCAAAGTTGCAACGTCACGTTATCGGTTGCTGTCTCGAAACTTCAGAGTTCGAAACGTCGAAGGGGAATTGATAATTACACAAAGGAAATGGGGTTTTGGTTAAGAATTATGAAGGTTATAGGAATTCATTAAGCTCAAATTTTCATTCACACATTAAGCGCACCTTCAAAGAGAACGTAAAGGTAAAACAGTCCCCCGTTACATGTCCGGAGGGACCCAGAGAGTTCCAGGAAGTTAAGGTTCCCAGATTTCGTGACAACGGCACAGGATGGTGGTAGGTTGTCAGCCTTACGCATCGGCCGCCTTTACCCCCAGGAAATACCCCTGGTACTCGTTTCTGTTAGAGGCTGAATCGACCCCAGGGCCATTGTGCGATAAGAAGGAATTTATGTCAATAAAAATCCATTGACACTAGCTTGGATCGAACCAGCGACCTTCCAATTTGTAGAACAGCGCCTTAACCACTGTGCTACCGCGTTCCCCTAAAGAGAACGTAACTGGGGATAATACCGAGGATTGTCACGGGTATCTGAAACAAATTTTGTGGCAATACAAAGACATACTACACAAGTGCTCCAAGATTTCATACGTTTGTTCCCCACTCATTCCACCGGTCTGAATATTTCTGAAGATATTAATTCTTCCTGCAGTTAATTGCTGTGTTATGCCGCATCACAGAACCTCGCCTCACATTTCTCATGCAGCAAGCCGTTTTGCCTGGCTTCCTGTTCACAATCATACACAACATAAGGTACTGAGGGCTACTTGCTGGTTGGTGTTCTCCCTCTTCTGCTGCAGATGAATGTTATACTTAGTTAGATTACGTCCACCACAACAGATTGGTCCTGGCTTGCCTCATTCATCCCAGGGAGAGGTAACTAACATCCATGCAAGTCTCGACTCTGGTATAATTCATAGCACATAACATCCACCTACTAACGCACAGCTATCCTTTAGGTCCCATTTATCACCCATTTCTCTCAACTTGTGTACTCTCATTGTACCGCCCGCATTTATATATTAAAGCTCTCTGCGTTTAGGATATAATTCTGTAAGCTGGTTCTTTCAAATTATGGTAATGACGTAAGAATGTGGCTCATGGGATTTTAATGCTGTAATGTAATTCTACTGCCATCATGTTAAAGCCTGACTATCTCGCACCCGGTGCGGTTCACGGGTAAAGTCAAACTTTAAACAACAGAGCGCACAATTGTTTCCATTTTGCTCTGAAATGGAAGTGTTATGTTCCTCACACATACCATAAAACAAGGGAACCAGAAACACTCGAGGAATTTTGCTTTACGGTAGTACTGCTTATGAATCACTGCTCGGTATGCAAGTTATATATTCGTAAGAACTTGAATACATAGTTTAAGGAAGATATAAACTGTTGAGATCTGGTGCCTACTGTGGTCACAGTCTTTATTTGCTAGTGGTCGGGGACACAAAGCAACTGGAACATTTAGATTTGTTTTTTAGTTACTTACTTTACTTACTTACTTACTTACTTTACTTACTTACTTTTTTAGATACTTACTCACCTTACTTACTTGCTTGCTCTAATTAATTACTTACATTACTTACTTTATAGCGATTGACTACGGGCTGGACGGTCCGGGATCGATTCCCGGTGGGACGAGATTTTCCGCCCGTCCAGACCGGCCCTGGGGCCCTCCCAGCCTCCTGTTCAATGGGTACCGGGTCTTTCCCGGGGGTAAAGTGCAACCATGGCGTGCTGCTGACCACTCACCCCCTTCTAGTGCCGCGGTCATGGAAGAGTAGAGCTACATCTCTACCCACCCTCTGGGCCACACCGGGCCTGTAACGGGATCACTTTACATTTACCTTTCATTCGCTTGCTTGCTTACTTTACTTACTTATTCCATAGAGCAGAGTCCTTCTTGAGAAGCTAACCGTTTCTCAGCCAGTCAAGAAATTCCCAGCATTTTATGGAACCCGGTGCCGCCAACTGTCCCTATCCAGAGCCCATAAAATCCAGTCCATGTCCTCCAATCCCACTTCCTGAAGATCCATCTTAGTGCTATCCTCCCACATGCGCCTGGGATTTTTAGATTGGAATTTAAAAATTACCAAAACAAGATTTGTATTCATCCATTTACAGAACTGACATATCTGGTTCAATTATAACATTATTCCGCATTTTTATGTCTTTATTAAGTGTGGATTACAACACGATCTTATTCCTATAAATGAAACCAGTTAGCAGATCGCATATTTTCATTTTATCAGCGGTTAAATGAAGGCCTAGGACCTAACAAATAATTGGCTTTTAATAAACACTTTTCAATTTCCCACCGATTATATGAAAACAGCTGCAGTAAAATTTGGAACTTTGTAAATGAGTAATACAGCAGAATATTGGTGAGTTTTCGTACTACTGACATAGTGACAATAATGCTACTGACATAGTGATAATAATGCTACTGACATAGTGACAATAATGCTACTGACATAGTGACAATAATGCTACTGACATAGTGACAATAGTGCTACTGACATAGTGACAATAATGCTACTGACATAGTGACAATAATGCTACTGACATAGTGACAATAATGCTACTGACATAGTGACAATAATGCTACTGACATAGTGACAATAATGCTGCTACATGCACAGGTTATAAGAACAACTCAAGTAATAATGTCCATTACATAACTAAAGAATAAAAAACCAACCAGATGCCACTTATTATTTTATTGTACTTCTTATAGGCTCAACATGTTTCGGGCACTAATATGCCCATCATCAGGAGCTCACACCTATGATGTTGATTACTACATTGGTCGTTTCGTTCTTGGTTTGCTGTAGGTTGGAGGTTAGGTGCGGTTAGGCTGGAGTAGTGTCCGGGCTCCTGATGATGGGCATAGTAGTGCCCGAAACATGTTGAGCCTATAAGAAGTACAATAAAATAACAAGTGGCATCTAGTTGGTTTTTTATTCTTCAGCTAACACAATGATACACGGTCCAATAAACATCAGGCCCATCACATACTTCGGAAAACACCAAAATTCATCGCAGGCGTTAATTTTAGCAAAACTGGTCACTGAATTAGTCCCTGCATCTGGGGTCGGCACCACACAGTGTTTAATCAGAAGTTAATGGAAAACGTGGTTTAAACCGATGGAATTTTGCTAGTGTAGTGTGAATACTTACCTGACGATTAACGGACTGCTAAATACTGATTATTGGGGATAATTACTGTCTGGGGCAAAATTAACGGAAACTTAATGTCTGAGTTCTGCTATTAAAGTGTTTAGAACGCAAAGAGCAGGCTCTGAGAAGGACGTTAGGCATTCCGGATGTCTTGTTGCAGGCTGTAGCGACATCACCGAATTTACTATACGTGTCAATGTTGAGTAAACAGTAAGGTACTTTTCAGTCTGCTTAATTCGCCATCACGCAAGTTAAAAAAAACTGCATAGGTCGGATGGGAATGGAAGAAATGAGAAATTAGCAAATCTGATTCTGTTACTGTATTACGTAAAAACGTAATATACCATAACGTCGAACACACAAGCGTTTCTGGACCACCAATGGAAGTTTAGACGTAACCCCGAAGAAAAACTGCAAACGGTTGTGTCCCTTCACAAGAATGCAATTCTCCGTGCTCAAGATACGGCTCAATTAATTTACTAAAAATTCTACTTTAATTAGCGCATACAAAGTTGACTGTAATCAGATTCATCTCACGAAATATTTTGATCATGTAAAGTCGTTCGTCTCTCAGGCCGTGTACAGACGTAACGTAACTCACGCGACGTCACCGTGTGTAACACTATCAGTCTGTCACTTCGTGCATACAAAGTACGTCACTTAGGCCATGTAAATTTGTCACTTGTATCATGTAATGCCGGTTCACGTAAATTTATGTGTCATTTAGTTTAAACAGAGTTCACGGTAAAGTGATGCGTTTGTTAAATCTTACACCAACGACGAGTAAAATGTACCGCCATAAAGATGAAGAGAGATGAGGTACGTTCCGTTTTGTCTCACACACCTGCAATATCATTAAGCCATCAGTGCAGGAACATCGGCCGCTGGTACAGTATGAATGAAGAAAAATGCACACTGTCATAAATTATGTGAGTACAGGCATGACAAATCACGTACGTGCCATTCTGACCGATTTCACAAAAGCCGTGGACACATTTTAGCTGTGCAAGAGTAAGATACGAAATAGCAAGGTCGTTGGCCTTCATATTGCACACACCTGGACTGTTGACATAAAATATTTCATAATAATATCACCCTTCTGGCACTGCCTTCCGCAGAACGCTATGGCCAGCATCGTGAAAGAAAAATGTTACTGTGCGAGTGACTGAGCTGTACCGTGAGACACACAGCAGGCTAAATAGCAATGCACTCCTAATGTTGTTACGGCGGTTTATATCGCTGATGTTAGAAGAACAGTCCTTGTATTTCTTCTAAGCAACTTAGTACTAATCCCAAGCTTTATGTGTTGCAGAGAAACTACGGCATCCTTCCTTCCGCAGCCCTGCTCCACCCCCTCACATCTATAACTATTTCTCTAACACACCACCCCCCCCCTCCCGCGCCAAATACAAACAGAGCTTGGTGACTTAAACACCTTGTTTGAATGCTAAAGTCACGGGTTCAGATCATTTGTTGTTGTTGTTGTTGTTCAGATTTACGTCATGAACTTAAATACTACTGGGCCCTTCTGTCTTGCGTATTCTCAATATCAAGGTTGTGTTTGGTAATGATAAAAGTGAGGAAATATTAAAAATCCAGACAAAACCCGGCATAAATTTAAGCTCGTTTTTACACGCGACAATTTAAAGTGCTAACTATTCATGTTTCTGTAGATTCTGATACACGTGGCTCATATCAGCTTCAAGATACTGAAATTAGACAGGCTGACTTAGTGCTTTTCGTCCTTTGTATTTTAACTATTACAATATTTGCTCTTCACTTGAGATTTCTATATGGAGAGGCATTGGGGTACCTTAGCAAGAACTGACTAAAATAACAATGCATAATGAGGGGTATCATGTATCATGCTGTTGGTCAAATATTATTACAGCTATCAAATCAAGAAAGATTACATATGGCTCGGAAGCAAATGCATTCACATCTATAGTCTCTACTCGGAAAGATAATATTAAATTGGGTATAAGAATAACTGCATTTCAGGGTCTGTTCATATGCTCCTGACTAACTGTAGTAGCTTTTTGTTCCGGAAAGGTAAACAAAGTGCTGACCGCTAGAGGGATCTTCCTGTAGTTACTCTGCAGCAAGGTTCCGCACTAAGCAGTGATATACATAACTGTTAGCTTTTCCTGGCAGTAGATCCGCACACGTTACCAGGTCAACACAGCGTATTCAGTGGTCACAGCTGCGCTCTCCGACACCCCCCATTGCAAGACGATACAACAATTACGCACAGGAAGTCTGGAAACAACTGAAGAATTTCACACTGACAATTCAAGTATTTAAAGACAGACCCATGCTAAGAGGGGTGCAGATATTATAGTTCATATAACACAAAATAAATAGCCCAGGCAATGTAACGATTAAAATTTTTCCACGACACTATATCAGCATGAAGCACAAACTTTTTATCTAGATATTTATATTAAAATGTCACACATAAGGTCCTTACATGTTTCGGGCCGCAAGGGACCATCATCAGGAATTCTAACAAAGTCACACAGGGGTAAACCAAAAGAGTCACTTTTACGAATCGAAACATGTAGTAATATTAAGTGTCGTATTACAATACAAATATATAAGGAATAGGTTTGTGCATTTTGTTGGTTTAGTGCCGTGAATCTGTTATCAGGGATGCACGGAATGCACAATACAATATAAAAATTAAGTCTATTTTAAAAGAAAACCTCTGGAATAACGGACATTGCGCCCATCACTACACAAAATTAAGACAGTACAAAGCAAAAAAGACAGTGTTGTCCCTGCCCAACATATGAAGGCATATAGGGGAAGTAGAGATGCAGCTCCACCCGTTCTCAGTCAAGGCACTAGACGGAAATGAGTGGGTGAGTTCATGCCCTGGCAGCTTTACCACAGGGAAAAGACAATGAAAGTTACAATAATACTCTAAATGTTATCCTGAAGTCTATGACCACCAAGTAACACTTGAAGAGGATACCGAATATCGTACACGTGTCCACTACACATATATGTTACAGTTTTTTTCTTCAGTGCGAGTGAACAGAAAGTGAAACAGATACTGAGACTACATGGATATATGTCGTTTTTCCATGTAGTCTTACCGCCTCTGCAAAGTAAATTAAGTTAGGAAGCAGGGAAAGTAGAGAGGCAATCTCGATACTGACTTAAACTTTCGGGCGCTGCCACATTTAACAATTAATATTCATATACATGGCATAAGAGAGAAGCAAGTGATTATTTATACACAGTGAAATGAGGTGCAAGAATGCGAACTGAAGTGAGCTAGGTCCTATAAAAGCAGGAGCTATCTTGGCCACTTCCATGTCTCTCAGCAGCTCATGGATGGTATAGTATCACGGAATTCGTGTCCTTCTGGGGACACGAAACCATTACTCTCCAACGATTATTTCTTGTAAATACAAATGATATTGCATATTCTTTGGTTCAATTTTGTGTATTATTAATAGTTATTTATAAGCCAGCAATCTCATGTTCCTTACTGTAAACTGTTTTGATACAGACTCCACACTTCGTAAAATTTTGGTATATTATTAGTAATAATAATAATAATATTTATTTACCGCAATTGGGTCGTCACCCGTTGGCAGTGGTTATTTTATATGTAAACAAAACACGAAATTTTTTACTACTAGATTTAAGTTGGGAGGGCTAAATGAGAAGCATGTAGTGGCAACTTGGAATCTTGGGAATCATCTCAGAATTTGCTAATAGACACAGGGAAAACAAGAGAAACCTGTATCGAGATGGCCGGTCGCAGGACCTTCCGAATACTGACCTCTAGCCAGCAGTCCGGCCATCTAAAGTAAAAACAGCGATACAAACATAGTACAACAAACACACATACGATGACAACAATACAAATAACTACAACAATACACACAAGACAACTACAACAATACACACGGCAAACTACAACAATACACACGGCAAACTACAACAATACACACGGCAAACTACAACAATACACACGGCAAACTACAACAATACACACGGCAAACTACAAAAATAATACAACTACAACAATACACAAGGCAAACTACAACAATACACACGGCAAACTACAACAATACACACGGCAAACTACAACAATACACACAGCAAACTACAACAATACACAAGGCAAACTACAACAATACACACGGCAAACTAGAATACACACGACAAACTACAAAAATACACATAAGACAACTACAACAATACACAAGGCAAACTACAACAATACACACGGCAAACTACAACAATACACACAAGACAACTGCAACAATACACAAGACAAACTACAATACACACGGCAAACTACAACAATACATACAACTACAACAATACACAAGGCAAAATACAACAATACACACGGCAAACTACAACAATACACACAAGACAACTACAACAATACACAAGGCAAACTACAATACACACGGCAAACTACAACAATACACACGGCAAACTACAACAATACACACAAGACAACTACAACAATACACACGGCAAACTACAACAATACACACAAGACAACTACAACAATACACACGGCAGTGTCTCTGTATAAATTTACTTCGTTAAAATATCGCACTAAATTAATTTCTTTTTAAAAACATTTACGTACTTCTAACTATGCGTTTGTTAAACTTCGCAGATTATGCACTTAAAACGCGCCACGCTCAAGCATTTCGACTGTATCTTTTGCTGTGTTACGTGCGGCAAACTGTCTGGAGAAATGAAGACACAACTGAGAATTACATGAAATGGCTGCCATTAGGATATCCATCCGGTATCCCTGGTCACGTTTCAAAGCACAGTGGTTTGATTATATATAACAATGTTTAACACTCAACCATTCTACATTATGCCCACAGAGTGTCTTTATGTGTTGTGTATGAACGTTACAAATAACGGCGACCATTTCCTAACACAACTCAACTGATTTGCTTTTGTAACCGAGATGGCAAGTATTTACTGTGCGGTACGAACTGGGTCTTTGCATAAAACAAACTACCAATATTCCACGTACACTATTGTTTCATACTACTACACAAAAAGTCCATTCAAGTTCAGCATTTAGAATGAACACCACTGTTACAGCATTGGCGTCTTAGATTTTGTCAAACTTAGACTTACGTTTACTGTAATACACCATCATCAGAAGCACTGGGAATGAGCTGGACTATTGTGGCCTCTTATTTCTCTCTGCAACAAGTTTGCAACAAACGAACGCTTTACCGCTTCTGGTTTGGTCACGAAAAATTGTTCGCCACATATAGTTACAGGATGTAACAAAAATTATTAAGCTTGTCAGGCGTGTATGTATATATATATATATATATATATATATATAATAAAAACGACATATTTATGGAAGTTTATATATACATTTGACATCTGAAAAGAACCTTAATATCGTTCGTACCGTGCAACAGTCTGCTGTTTGATGTATGGTGATCTGAACAGAATATTAATCTTTTTGCATTTTGGCGCATTTGACGGTGAAAGCAAAAGTATTCGTGGGGGAGGAGTTGGTGGGTTGTATTTTCCCCAAGAGAATTTGGTGGGTTACATGTTCTTGCTATTTTTTTTCCCTGGCGCAACAGCCCCTAGTGGACTAGAGCCCCCCTTTTGTCGAGGCTTCACCACCACACTCAGACATGCCACACTGGTTAGGACTCCTCTGAATGAGTGATCAGCCCGTCACACAGACCACTAGTTGACTACAAACAGCACTCACAAGAGACACACTTCCATGTCTCCAGCGCGAGATTCGAACCTGCAGTCCCAGGAAGCAAGCGTACCTAGACCCACGCCTTACACCGCGCGAGAACTGGATCGGCCTCCTACAGTCCAAACTGTCAATAAATGTGACGCGCTATACAGTATGCCGTCAATCTTACAGATCATGACGTCTGTGTGGGGTTGACCCAGGTTATTTCTCAATATTTATTGATAATCCAAATTTTCTCAACCTGTGTGCGGCGACGTAAGTCAAAATATAATCAGCATTTTGAATTCAAAAGATTTTGTGCAATTTTTACAGCAGGTACGTTATTCCATTGGCTTGTGCTCTAATAAAGTTATTTCTTCAAAGTTACCGGCTCCAGATATCTGAACCCCGTTATTGTGCATTCTGCGGTTCTACGGAAAGGGGATTTTGAGTCTTAACGTTGTGTGCGCCGCCAGCAGCACACAGCAGTGTTCAGTGTTCTCCTTGAGCAGCTAATATCCCCTGAGCTAAACATGAAATTCCCTTCCTTCTCTAGAACCAGAAGCTGAATTACTATGCATTTTGTTCCCTACACTTGGCTTAACATGCTGCATTTTCCATGAATTGTAATGCATATTAAAAAACCATACAAAAACACGCGAAGTGTAAGGGCAATTTAACAAAATTTACATACATATACAATCATACATACATTCACTCATACATACACACAAACATAACTAAATACATACATTCATAAATACATTCATTCATTCATTCATTCATACATACACACAAACATACAAACATGCATACATACATACATACACATATTCATTAATTTATTCATTCATACACACAAATATACGCACATACATACACACATACTCACAAAAATACACACATACATATATACATACACACACATACATACGTCCATACATAGATAAACACATGCATACATGCATACATACATATACACAAACATACACACACACATACATACATACATACATACATAAATACATACATACGTAAACACATGCATACATACATACATACATACATATATACACACAAACATACACACATACATTAATACATATATTCAGACATACATACATACATTCATTCATTCGTTCATTCATTCATACATACACACAAACATAAAACATACATATATACATACATAATTACTCACACAAATACACACATACATATATACATACACACACACATATATACATACATACATACATAGATAAATACATGCATACATATATATACACAAACATACACACATATATACATGCATACATACATAAATACATGCATACATACATACATACACACAAACATTAATACATATATTAATACATACATACATATATATATACATTCATTCATTCTTTCATTCATTCATACATACACACAAACGTACACACATACATACACACATTAATACATATATTAATACATAATACATATATACATTCATTCATTCATTCATACCTAAACAAATACGCACATATACATACATACATACACTCATACATACATATATTCATTCACATATACATACATACACACACACATACATACATACCTACATACATACATAATACATACATACATACACTCCTACATACATATATTCATTCATACATACACACGTACATACATACATACATTCATACTTATACTCATACATACATACACACAGCGACAGTGGACAATGAGCCAAAAAGCTTCGGCAACCAGACAATACTTTCCCACAGTCCAAGACAGACTAAGATCCAAAATAAAGCTCACACCAAAATTATCAGCAGCGCTGACTGTGCGTGAGATGACGAAGGCCTACCTACACCGGTTTCACCTGAGTAAGGAAGCGACGTGCACATGCGGCAATGAATACCAGACCATGGATCATATTCTGTTTCAATGCGCAAACACAAGCGCACAACGTGAGGTCCTGAAACAACAAATTGGAACCTGGCCAGCAAGCAAGGAAGATCTCATAACCAAGCACAGGAAGGAGTTTTGTGCGTTCATTGAATCAATAGAATTTGACAATCTGAAAGTATTAAATCAATGTACATAGCTGGTTAAACGGCATGTAGTACTACCGAGGGTAGTGGAGCATGATCAATAAATCAACAATTTAAAAAAATACACACACTCATACATACATACATACATTCATACGTATACACTTACATACATACATACATAGAAACATACATTTATACATACATACATACACACACATACATACATTCATGCATATACACAAACATACATGCATACACACACACAAACATACATACATACATACACACCAACACACATACATAAATACATACATACACACACACACACACACATATATATATATATATATATATTCATACATACATCCATCCTTACAGCCATACGTACATACACAACAACACACACATACATACATGCACATACATTCATATATACATCCATGCATACATACATACATGCATACACACCAACACACATACATACATACACATATATTCATACATAAGTCCATGCATACATACATACAAATATACATACACACATACATTCATGCTTATACACATACATACCTAGAAACATACATACACACACACACATACATACATTCATACATATACACAAAAATACATGCATACACACAAACATACATACATACACACCAACACACACACATACATACACATAAATTCATGCATACATACACACCAACACACACACACATACATACACATATATTCATACATACGTCCATGCATACATACATACATACATACACACCAACACACACAACCATACGTCCATACATGCATACACATATATTCATACATACATCTATGCATACATACATACCTACATACATACATACATACACACCAACACACACACACATACATACATACATACGTACATACATACCTACACACCAACACATATACATAAACATATATTCATACATACATCCATGCATACATACATACATACATACACACCAACACATACATACATACATACACATATATTCATACATACATCCATGCATACATACATACATACACACCAACACACACATACATACATACACATATATTCACACATTCATCCATGCATACATATACATACATACATACATACACATATATTCATAATACATCCATGCATACATACATACATACATACATACATACACACCAACACACACACACACACACAAACATACATACATACATACACATATATTCATACATACATCCATGCATACGTACATACATACATACACACCAACACACAAATACATACATACATACACACCAACACACACACAAACATACATACATACATACACATATATTCATACATACATCCATGCATACGTACATACATACATACACACCAACACACACATACATACATA
>Ga0131853_10018913_pt1 | contig 12533 bp, 8 predicted proteins | sample TergutLab28metaG_FD_92764 | JGI IMG/M metagenome (GOLD analysis project Ga0131853, IMG submission 92764) | Labiotermes labralis P1 segment gut microbial communities from Petit-Saut dam, French Guiana - Lab288 P1 (version 2) (version 2) | ecosystem: Host-associated > Arthropoda: Insects >...
TGACAACGGCACAGGATGGTGGTAGGTTGTCAGCCTTATGCACCGGCCGCCTTTACCCCCAGGAAATACTCCTGGTACTCATTTCTGTTAGAGGCTGAGTCGACCCCAGGGCCATAGCGCGATGGGAAGGATTTTATGTCAATGAAAAATCCAATTACACCAGCTGGGATCGAACCAGCGACCTTGCGATTTGTAACACAGCACCTTAATCACTACTTTGCATGTACAGTAAGCCTACACCACTAACTATTCCACCGAAATTCGAAGTGCGCCCCTCCATTCCTGTTTAAACTATCTGTCTAGATTCTTGTTTGATGTGCTGAGAACCACATGTAACGGTTTCAGCTGGATCGAATTGAAACTCGTGCGAGACTTCAGTTTGTCACGCGGTTTTGATGAAAATGCCAGTCTTCGAGTGTATTATAGCGCAACTTAATATCCCAGAAAACTGAAACAATCATCAAATTATAATTCCTTAACCAAGGAACCAAGCTAACCAATTAAACCAATCATTTTAAAAAGAAGTATACAACCATTTTGGCGAAGGGCTACAGCTGTTATTGTGGCACGTGTCATGGTCTGCACGTGGGAAAATCACAATAAGTTGTACATCCTACTGCCTAAATTACTTGTAATATTACAGTACGTATAATTTACAAACGTGGACGCGGGCCGCGTAACGCAAGCTGGCGGACCGCGGGATGGAACCCTTGTTGAAAGTATCCTAACATTTTTCCTGGAAGGAGTGAGGAAAGTGAGGAGCAGGATGTTGGTTTCCGACTGCAGCTTCGAACCCGAGACCTCTCGAGTACAATGCAGAAATACTAATCCATAGACGTGAGGTTTGAATACCATCATAGGTACATCAATTTCAGAAGATTGTATAAATACAACGTGTCAGTCACGCGACATGTTTCGACCTAATAAATGTCGAAACATGTCGCCCTGACAATACACTATTTTATTGTATATAAAATAAAATGTTGTGTTATTGACTGACACGTTGTATTTATATGTTATAACACTTCGGGATGGAAAACTTTAAACAGAAGATTTAACTTCCTGTAATTATTCAAATTGACAAGCCACAACGAGATAAATTTTACAAAAAAAAATATTCGTGTTCTTCCTCCACAATGAGGCCCAAAACCACATAAAACAACAAAACAACGTAGTTATTGTTTCATATAGGCCCATGCCTTAATCTTCAGTGTTCTGGAATTTTATATTATATTGAGTAATCGTATTTATAGACCAAAACTTAACCTCAGTTAATCTGTAATTTTTAAAACATAAAAGGTGAGTTCATATGAAAAGTATTAACACAGTTACATTCTATCTCGGTGCAAAATTTAACATCCTCTTACGAGACTCCCCCTCTCCTCTTTCTGTCTACCGTCATAACTGTATTCATGATTCAATTGCACCTCTCTCGGCCTATCAGCAATCTTGAAACACAGTCCCCAGTTATCTCTGGGAATGTACCGTCCCTCTCCAACCCGTACCGGATATTCCTGTGGAATGACCGCTTTCCGGACCCCCCGACCTGAAACTTCCTTCCCTCACGCCGGCGGTGGAGTTTAGTTCAAAACCTGGTGCCGTTTATCTCCACAATGGGCTTGCCTGTTTCACACACATTATAAATGACTGAACGCCGTAATGGCTACAGCTTACAGGTTACAATGCACGGCAATAGGCATGTTTCACAGTCGAATGTTTCATCCTTATACACAGCTGAATGGAGTAGCACAGACGTTCTGTCCTTGCATTTGGGATATTAATGCTTCGAATCCCGGACTGGTTATCACATGTTCTGAAGAATATATATGTGGCTTGGAAGAGCGGTTCCACGTGAATTCCCGAATTACACTTCTATAAAGATACAGCAGTCATAACACAGCTGTATTATTAGGTGTATATAACTTATCAACTACATGTTTCGGCCAACGCTGCTGTGGCCATCATAAGGTTGGATACAATTTTTTACAGAAGCTATATGGAAATGACATAACAGAACAATTATTAGTATAAGTGCAGGTAAGGGGAATGAGATCTCGTTATATACACCCGATAATATAGTTTTGTTATGAATGCCAAATCCTTATAGAATTATTACCTAAGGTTCTAACAAACACAACAGGGATGACGCTCCTTAAAGTTGAATTACACCTCATTATATCTTGACACTAACTTTTCCGACCAAAATACATACTCTCTTTCTGTTCCACGTCTGCACCACCCTCCTTGACTCTACCAACCCAACATCAGACGAACGTAGGGGTATGCAGCTGCTCTTTGTGTGATAATGTCTACACCAGTGTACAGCATGTACTGCTTACAGCACACTACAAGCAAAGCACAGAATGTAACAAGCCATGATTAATTTAGTGACGTGTTTACACACCGGTCTGATGATGCGATAATGCTAGCGAAATAAGGGTACACTAAAAACAATTTGTAACCAAAATCTATACCACTTGACGTCACTTCGCTGGAAACCTACGTATAACGATTTGTACCTGAAATGGAAGGGCCAAACATGACTCTCATCCTGATCTTCCCTTCCCGTCTCGCTCCTTGTCGCCACTTGTTTATTTACAATTCCAAAGAATCTTCAGCTACCGGTCTACGCGAATTCTGCAATATCTTCCATCAATCAAAATAATATCGACATAACATTACCACGTATTGCAGTACTTCTTATTACGTCCAACCATGCAGGCTTGCATCCATCTAAGGAATTTCAAAGCTCTCATTTCTGACGCCTCTATTCTTCAGATGTCTTTGCCGCCACATTGCCATGTGCTGTATGTAACCACTGGCTACACTAATACGGTGATATTCCAAATACTTGGGTGTGGTTCTGTAACTCCACGTTGTTCCTTCGACACAAGAGCGTGGCACATTCTGAGAATGCGGGCGGTAGCGTCGGCCACCAGGTTAAGGACGACGTTGGTGAATTCACTGGTTATTCCAAGTTATGGTACTGCGAGAAGCTTATAACCGGCCTCGGTGTAAGAAAACAAGCGCGTTGCATAAGCGTGCACAGAACATGTAAGGAAGGACAGTCTTAAGGTAGTAACGTGTTAGGTCATCGACTGGATTAATCTGGCTCAAAACATGCTTCAGTGGCGGGGTCTTGTGAATATGGCAATGAGCTTCCTGTTTCCTAAAGAGGAGGAAAAATTATCATCGAAACGTGCGGCTATTCGAATCTCAAGAAGGGTTTTGCTACCTGGCAGAAGTTATTCAGTTAGTGCCTACGGACGACTATTCAACTGATATTTCTAAAAATAAATGTTTTGCTTTCATTTTCCGGGAATAATATAGTAAGACTGGAGTCCAATTCTGTAATGAAATAGAGGTAGACAATCCAAAGGCAAATTATAGACTTGTAAAATGAGAGAAAAAAAATACATGCAACAACAGCTCTGGCCGTTGGTTTAACCAAATTTAGGGCTATGAACGATCAGTCCTCTTCGCCTGTTATAATATCAGTACCGGCAGTCGTGCTTGCAGCACATCATAATGACTCAGAAATGACGGTCATTACACGAAAAACCATGCGCAGTCTCCATGAAGTCTTTTGGTGTTACGCTGTAAAATCAGCTAACAGAGAGACGTACATTTATCGTCAACACAGAACACCATGCTGAACTGTACACTAGCCCTGTTCCCCATATATCTATTTGTTATACAAAAGTTGTTCAATAAGTATGGTGCCGTAGGTCATAAAAGTTAAATGACAAGTCATAACACAGTGAAATGTAGCTCATATTATTCCATCAAAACATTATAAAGTTGCACAACGATCGCCAATAACAATGCTGTATTTATCCCATCTTCACACAAGTCCCCAAAATTACGTCGCCGTGGAAACCGGGTTCCTGCATTCACAAAAATTCACGAACAGCCTCTACTACTTCCTCATTACTGTGGAATCGGCGACGTTCCAAGTGTTGTGTCAGAGGACAAAACCAATGACCTATTGCATACTGCCCCCGTTAGAAGTGGTACCTCTGCTGAAAAGAAGTTACAAGGTGGGAACCTCACTTACTGCACACACGATATCTCGTAACTTTGATGTTCATGTGTCCGTGCATCGCTAGTATCATTTTAATTTTAATTACACCCAACAAGATGCAACTATTTTCATTTATTTATTTCTAAAACGCTCTACATGTTTCAGGCGGTCCCTCCGCCCGTCATCAGGAGCACATAACTGTACACACAGCTTCACGTATTGTCAACTAGCGTCAGTTCCGTCTCAGCCACCATACCGGCCTGCAGCAGTACTGACTGACATTACCTGAAGCTGTGTGTACAGTTATGTGCTCCTGATGATGGGCGGAGGGACCGCCTGAAACATGTAGAGCGTTTTAGAAATAAATAAATGAAAATAGTTGCATCTTGTTGGGTGTAATAAAAATTAAAATTATACCTCGTAACGTAAGGCTCTCGTCATAACCTATTACCAATTCAAGAAAAATTTAATTTATGAGCTCAAGATCTGTACTTGAAACAGGTGGACAGGATTAAAATCGGGTCTTTTATTAATGTGGCCAGTCCTACTACACCCATTCCCTCCTTGCTCGTCGATATGAAAGCTACACGTGCGGAACATGAGGGGGTCGGTAACTGACACTGGCAATGCGGGCTGGTCATTGCAGCAGCGGTATTACATTTCGATGGACGGACATTACTGCGGAACGGGGCATGAAGCTTCCAGCTGTTTAACTCTCTGAAGATTAACTTTCTTCTAAATTACATTTACAACTCCAGTTCTTCCCTTATTGAGAAAACAGTCCATGGGCATTACAAAGACCAACCAGTACTTATACTGAAAATTTCATGAAACACTAATAATGGAACTATTAATAATAAAATTTTCCGTCAAACACAACTAGTTTATTATAATTAGAGTGGCAACATGTTTCGACCCGATTGGGTCATTATCACGCCTTCACTATGAACCAATTAACTATAAAGCTGCGTACATTCTTGGCATACCAAACAATGTTTACTTACTTACTTACTCCATGGTGCAGAGTCCTTCTTGAGAAGCTAACTGGTTTGCAGCTAGTCAAGAAATTGCCCGCATTTCACGGAACCCGAAGGTTCATTACCGCAATCACAAGCGTCCGCCACCTGTCTCTATTCTGGGCCAGCCCAATCCAGTCCATATACCCACATCCCACCTCCTGGAGATCTATCCTATTATTATCCACCCATCTATGCCTAGGTCTCCCCCGTGGTCTCTTTCCCTCCGGTTTCCCCAGCAAGACCCCATACACCCCCCTCTCCTCACCCTTCCGCGCCACATGCCCAGCCTATCTCATCCCAAACAATGTTTACAAGTAATAATTATAAACAGTTCAGTGTCTAATAGCCTTATTAAATAATAAAATTCAGAATGCGTAAAATATGAATAGTTTCCAAACAATAAAATATACTAATAAAACCTGTAGAATGCGTTAAGTATCTTACAATCGTCTTATTTAACAAGGCTATTAGACACCGAACTGTTTATAATTATTACTTGTAAACTCTGTTTGGGATCCCAAGAATGTACGCAGCTTTATAGTTAACTGGTTCATATTGAGTGCCTGATGATGACCCAATACGGTCGAAACATGTTGCCACTCTAATTACAATAAACTAGTTGTGTTTGACGGAAAATGTTATTATTAATAGTTCCTAGTGAAAACACATCTGGATGGCTTCCGTAAAAAACGCTAATAATACTCAATGTGGCAAAATATACAGTTTATTAATTTTACAGCAGGTGGCTACATAATTAAGATAAATGAGAACTCTGTTCATTAAGTCCGAATACAGTGCAATTGTTTGTTTTCAAGTCTCTGAAACTATGTTTCATTTATATAGGCAATGAAGAGTGAAACGAGCAACTGTAAAAAAAAAAAAAATCTGAATGATGACGTCAGCAGAATGGGGTAGGAAACGTACTGGAGTATTTCACGAATAAGCGTCAGTCAAACTCAACCCTCTGAAAAGTGAAGTCCACTTGAATTAAACTTAATAATTCAGTTCCTACCCTCGGACAACGGAGTTTTCGTCTACCACAAAGACAAACTGGTTAATGCTTACAGGAAAAATCAGTTAACAATGAATCTTCGTTGTGAGAAGCGCAAAAGAAATATTTACATACTTTCACTGTGTGGCAAAATTCAGATATTAAAAATACCAAAGAAGGTGGTACGTATAGTTACCACTGGGCTATCAACGATAAACGACGAGATTACAAGACGGTGCGTCCTGATTGCAGCGCCAATAATTACACCGTGAGGTTCCGTGCAAACCTAAACATTACACTTAAGACAGAATAGTGATTTGTACTTTAACTGGGCGATTTGGAAATCATGTTTAGCCCAAACGAGGTAAATGACAAATGTACACAAAACTTAGTTTCGCAGACCTCAAAACAGAAACAATATGGGAGAGAAAAACGTGAATCTGATGCTAAAACGGATCGTAGACAAACGGTTCGTGAATTTGTGCAACGGAATGAAGGCACCCAGGATGCTACTTCACCTTCCAAAGCCTAGCGGCTTCTTTACGAACCACCAGGTTTAACGTACAAAATTTCTACATGGTGCTCACTTCGCGTTGTTTGTTTTGTGCGGATCTCAGAACATACGGCGATGTTTGCTTTATACATCATTAACTGACTGAACTTTATAACCGTGGTGGAAAGTGTTTACAGCACGGTACGGACTGATTCCTTATATAAAGCCGACACGTTTCGTCTTTAAAAGGTTAATGGAGGCGTCAAGCGATCACTGATAGAAAATGCGCCATAACTGGAAATGCAAAATTAACCACAGCAATATACCTTCAGAGTGTCATCGAAACGGAGGATACCTGGATCTCTGACACAAGTATGAATTGCAATATCGGGTGTTCTCAGTGCAGTGAGGGTACTTGTGTGGTATTCTACTCTACACGATCACCATTCGTAACTTTGTTCTCCCGATGCGTTCAGTCTGGTAGGAGATCCTCTTTCGGGAAACGGGTGTGGTTCGCCGAATCACATATAGTTTTAATTATTTCTTTTTTACTTGCTGTTGTATTTACTCAATTTATTCTTGATATAAAACAATGGAGCACTATATCCAGTAAACCAACCAGATCATTTCTAGAAAACTGACAGTCACTTCTCTGTACTCCTACCTACACCACACTCGTACGCGACTGAATTCGCACTGGATTGCTAGCGTCCGTTATCAGCTCCTAACGTTTTCTCATTTAAATCTCTCATCACCAACGGTCCTGAATATACGTTGACAGATTAACTTACAACGCATGCCATGAACCGTCCGTAACTGACGCCAGCAATCCCAAGAAAAAACTATACTAAAATGATCGGCTACACTACGTTTTGTTACAGTGCAGAATGGAGCCAGCTACTGCAACCCTGAACATTAAGCGGTATGTACATTCAAGCTTTATATTTAACCACATGGCATCATCTCCAGTACACATATCGTACACGTATCAACTTTCAATTAAAATCTATTGCTGGAGGAAGGGGGAAAGCTATATTAAATCTAAGAACAGAATTCTGAGGAATAAATTAACAGCATTTTTCAGCATGAGGGCCATATAAATGTATTCAAAAGAATTTGACGTATGTTTGTCCGTGCATCGTAGTATAAGCGTAGAGAAAAAAACACACTAGATGCTACTGAATGCTTTATTGCACTTATAATCTGCTCAACATGTTTCGGGCACTTATATGCCCATCATCAGGAGCTCGAGACTATACCTGTGTTATTACCGCATATGGTGTGTAATGCCTTGGTTGCTGGTGGTCGGCGGTCAGGTGCAGGGCAGCAGGCTATGCGTCCGGGATGAGGGTAATTGTGCGACTCAGTCGCACAATTACCCTCATCCCGGACGCATAGCCTGCTGCAAATTTTCGAAAGCGCCTAAAAGCTGCATATTAAACATGACTCTTTAGAACCCTTGAACGTTCAGTCACTCTTTCGTGTGGTAACAGTATTGTATTATGGGTACACTGTTCTCAGGATAAAGCGTTTCCGGTGTTCTGTACGTCATTAATGGGCTGCTATTTGTAGCGGCAATATGGTGTGTATTGTGTGAACTTTAGGGTAATATTCAGAAGAGTATATTAATAATTGTCCAACGAGATGCAACACAAAGCAGTCTATCATTCCGCAAGTTCACTCTACATGTTTCGGGTGTCAACCACATCCATCAATAGGAGTACACAAAACTGTAAATACAGGCTCCGATACTGCTCAGCTACTGTGCAGTTACCTCCCTCCAACGTGGCTACGTTGGAGGGAGGTAACTGCACAAAAAAATACGACCAGTATCGGAGGCTGTAGTTACAGTTTTGTGTACTCCTGATGATGGGTGTGGTTGACACCCGAAACGTGTACAATGAACTTGCAGAATAATAAACAGACTGCTTTGTGTTGCATCTCGTTCGACAATTATTAATATAGATCAGCGATGCACGGAAACATAAACATAAAATTCAAAAAAGCTTCGCATTCTAAAGTGTGCCGTACGGATCAATTCTATATTAAACAAACGTAGCTTATTTATAATCTGACATAATTACTGCCATAATGAATACAGGAAAAGACTGCGAAAAAAATGGCGCAATCAATCATGATGATTATGAGGTTGCATAGATAGACACTGGATAAAGAACTTATATAGGTTAAATAACCTATCATTTACCTCGTACAAATGAGGAAAGTCATTAGTCGGACTAGACACAGGAGTGGAACAAACACTGAAAAAAAATTGTACAAGAACACTTCAATAATGGAATCCAGATATGACAAGATTACATTAGGGAATACGTGTTATTTGGACACTGTCTATGATCTGGACAAAATGAAAGCGTGTCTCAAAATTTATGCATAAGGAAAGAGTAATTAGCATAATGTGCGGAAACTAAGATAAAGCCATCCCTTGTCCATATGCCCATTAGAGATACACTGTCTTTATTTGTTACAGATGCAAGAAACAGGGTATCAGCTTTGTACGTTCCGTCTGAAAATGCCAGTCTTTATCACAGAGTGCAGCAAGGAGGGATGGAAAATGTCTCCGAGTTACAGGCTCCAGGAACAGGGCACCTACTTTGTAAGGCCCGTTAGATAATGTGATTCCTTATCGCATGATCAAGTGATAAAAGAGGCTAGATATTTTCCCAGCTACTTTTCTTTGCCATGATGAAAAGCTATCCGTTTCAGCCTGTACGTACGCTGAGACGAACGAACTCGGCAGATGTTTCTTACAATAAAACCGAATAGATGCTCTAATTTCTCAAATTTATTTTTGGAATAAACTCTACATGTTTCGGACAGTTCCCTGTCCATCATCAGGAGTTTTTCACTGTACACACAGCAATGGTATATGTCATAGAGGTTTGATGACAGCTTGCGAGCAAACTGAAAAACTCCTGATGATGGACAGAGGAACTGTCCGAAACATGTAGAGTTTTATTCCAAAAATATATTTGAGAAATTAGTGCATCTAGTTGGTTTTATTATAAGAATTGATCACGAAATACGGTCACCTGAACGTCAAATTGGGCAGATGTGAAACTGTGCGTTGTCATGCTTTACTCTGAAACGGATCACGAACGAGTTCTGTATATAAAGTGTCGGACCTCGTAGCAAGGAGTTAACCACTGAGGGCAAAATACATTAAGTGGAACTGTCGAGGTTGAAGTAGTAGTAGATATAGAAAGATACCTTCTACGAAACAAGATCAAGGGATATGTAGGGAGACCATTGGTATGTGACTTCTTGCATTTTTTTATTAGGTCTCTCAAAGCCTGACAGGTATGGAACAGAAACCTTCCGTCGCCATTCCGTTCCTAACAAATATGATTCTATACGTATCACCCCTAATTTTTAAAATATCTTATCCGTAACGACACTACACACAATCCTGGTGGCCGCGCGGTCTAAGGCGTAGGTGTGCGACCGCGCGTTTGTGGGTTCGATTCCCGCTAGCAGGATGAATGTCTGTCTCGTGTTGTGAGTGTTGTGCGTTGTCAGGCAGAGGTCTATGCGATGGGCCGATCCCTTGTCCAGAGGAGTCCTAATGAGTGAGTGTGTGTGTGTGTGTGTGTGTGGGTGTGTGAGTGTGTGGATGTGTGTGTGGTTGTGTATGAGTTTGTGTGTGTGTGTGTGTGTGTGTGTGAGTGTGTGTGTGTGTGTGTGAGTCAGTGTGTCAGTGAGTGCGATGAGATGCAACAGTAACCCTCTACAACTACGATGAGTAAGCAGAAGAAGTCAACTACGAAAGAAAGAAAGAATAGCACTAAAATGTTTAACCACGAATTGTTAATAAGTTACTTCGTTAAAAGTATTACGACACAGCTTTCATTAGGAAGTTTACGCTCTGTTAAAACTCTTCGTTTAAAACCTGGAATCACGTTTCTTTTGAGTCAAAATTTTGAATAACAGTAGAACGATCTCATTACATCCCGGAGCTTTGTATTTAAAATTACATTAATGAAGACCCATAATTATGCCATGAAATGAGATCATAAAGTACAGACGACACTGGCACTTTTTGTATGACGTAATTCCACCTACAGCATTCACACACACACACACACACACAGGGTACAGCTACTGGCAGACCTTATAACAGGCTACATAAACACGGCTACATTAAGTAGCACTCTCTTTAAAAGCAAAGTTTTGTTCCACACTCCCCGTACCCCATCTCACAAATATACCAAAACTCTTCAGAATAACCCAGCGGAGGCTAATCTACACAGGGTCCATGATAAAGAATAAACCTGTAACATTTGTCATTATAATATGGGCAAGGAGACAGAGGAGCAATGCGCGTCGGAACTCAGAGGAGTAGACATACTTCTCAGTTCTCAGCACAGGACAGAATGCTTGTAAATCCTTGAGTACCCAAGCCAAACACACACGGTGGCGCAATTGGTTAGGCGCTGCGCTACAAGCCGGAAAGTCGAGGGTTCGAATTTGGAATTTTTCATTGACATAATTCTTCCGGCCACACTTTGGCCCTAACAGAAATTAGTACCAGGAATATTTTCCTAGGGGTAAAGGCGGTCGGTGCCTAGGGCTGACAACCTTACCACCCACAAGGCCTGTCCAGGCCTGTAGTGCGATAGTTAAAACAGCTCTGGTGCGGCGGGTAGTTCGGCAAATCTAAGCGCAGGCGCACCGGCTATCTTAATAGACCCTTTTCGCGCTATTCCATTTACCTCTGTTTTCCCACCGATTACCGCTACACTACTTTCAAGGACGTCACGGCCACCCTGTTCCATACCTTCCAACTACAAAAAGCACTCAAGATAAAGGGCTCATGTCATTCGAAAATACATAACATCTGCAGGTGCGACAACTTTGTACAGTCATCACCCACATAACTACATAACGTGAAGGTGAAGTGTACGATAGTCCTCTGTACTCATAAGGTGTGAAATTTAAACACGGTAAATTTGTCCCCTGTGCAGGTGCAGTGGAGGTACAACGCCATCTTTTCTTAACCTGGGAACTAGGCAGATGTCAGTAGTCAGATTCATGCCACTGCCGATTTATCCAAAGGACGTCCAGTCCATAGACCAGATACTGTACCTAATAAAACACACCTCTCCGTTTAGAAGGAGATCGGTTCCGAGACTCTACTGAAAGAGAAATTTGACTTTCTACCTCCAGTTCCTGCAGATCATTTAGAACATAGTAGTTAAATAGATTTGGGGCTGTTTCTCACTTTCGAAGTAAAACAAGATTAAAATATGATCCGACATAATGAGGTCACATGCTTACGGTTCCTAGCAATTTGCATTACTTAGACTGCTGGTGGCCCACGCCAATGAACTAACCAGTTACAATCAGTACCATTAACCCTTCACAGTTGACCGCCACTCCGCTTTTATGGAGTCCCAAGGATAATGCCCGTTCTTTCACCGAGCTTTACTCTAAAACTTCTTGAACCCATTTTTTATTTTCGTTGTTACACCGTGCATGTTGTTGAATTACTCAATTATTATACCAACTACTTGCACATATATAAAATTTATAAAATTTACACATTAAAACATTAAAAACGCTCCGACATGTTTCGGTCTTAGGACCATCATCAGGGAGCCATATCGTCCATGCTTAAGTTACACTATAAAAAGTCACATTAATTTCGCTGTACCAGTTGGGTATTGTGGCAGCATGTCGTGTTGTGTTGTCTTGCGAAGAGTGCCCTGCTACGGATGTGCATTCTGTGCTTCGTTGCGTGATACGCAACGAAGCACAGAATGCACATCCATAGCAGGGCACTCTTCGCAACATAACATCACACAACACGGCATACTGCCACAATACCCAACTGGCACAACGAAATTAATGTGACTTTTTATAGTGTGACTTTAGCAAGGAAGATATAGCTCCCTGATGATGGTCCTAGGACCGAAACATGTCGGAGCGTTTTTAATGTTTTAATGTGTAAATTTTATAAATTTTATATATGTGCAGTGGTTGGTATAA
>Ga0131853_10018916_pt1 | contig 12532 bp, 14 predicted proteins | sample TergutLab28metaG_FD_92764 | JGI IMG/M metagenome (GOLD analysis project Ga0131853, IMG submission 92764) | Labiotermes labralis P1 segment gut microbial communities from Petit-Saut dam, French Guiana - Lab288 P1 (version 2) (version 2) | ecosystem: Host-associated > Arthropoda: Insects >...
GCTTTGTGCTTTTGCATTTCCTGTTTCTTGCGGTTCATCAGTTGGGCGATTTGTTCCTCGTAGCTTGCGATTTTCTCCAGTCTGTTTGCCATAGGGTAAATTCTCCTTTTCTACTTTTTGGCTTCGTTGCGGATGTCGTTTTTAATGACACGCAATAGCTTATCGTCAAAACTCTCTTTGCTGTTCGGATTAAAGAAAATGCGGACTGTATAAGTCGCACGGTCTATCTTCTTGGTAAAGCTGTTTTTCGGTCTTTCTTTTGTCATAGGCAAGTTCCTTTCAATAGAAAACCGCCCATGCTCGGCAAAGCATGGACGGCAATTTGGGGTATTGGGTAGTAGCTTTCTAGTTTGCGGTTTTTACGGCTAGGGCGTGTTCGCCCAGCGTGTAACTCTCGTCAAAGAGTTTCGCTTTCCGTGCGGAACGCTCGGCACGTTTCTTGTACTTCGTCCGCTCATAATACTCTCGCTGTCTCCCGCTTGCTACGCGCAATTCGTAGTTTCTGCGGAAACGCTCACGCCGTTGCTGTATCTGCTCCAACTCGGCTTGTTCCTCTGGGGTGAGTTCTTTTTCTTCCGCAGTAGGCGGCATAAATTCACCGATAAAGTTAAAGTGTATCTCAACGGTCTGCGGCGAATCAATCGCCCCTTTGCGGTCGCGCTCGTGTATCACAATCTTCTCGATAAACTCGTTTAACATGGTGGTGGTGAGTTCGGTAAAATCGGTATAGCGTTCCACCAACTTGATGAAGTTAGCGGCTCGGTTGCTCCCGCTCTCATAGCGATTGACGGAAGTGCTTAGTTCTTCCATTTCCTTTTCGAGTGCATCGTGTTCTTGTCCGTAGGTCTGCACAAGGGAATCGTACCGCCGCTCGGCTAATTTCTCTAAGGCGTAATCCTCAAAAATCTTGTTGAGTAGCCGCTCCAGTTCGGCATGGCGTTTCTGGCAAGCCACAAGCCGCTTTTTCTGCTTTTTAATTTCGTCTGTCTGTTGCGATGCCAAAAGCTCTTGGACGGACTTTTTGAATCCCTCTTTGTCCGCTTTCGCATACTTGGCAATGCCTGTTAGGGAATCACGAATTAAGTCAATTACAGTTGCCGCTTTTATGCGGTGTCCAGAATTGCAAACAACCCAGTCACGCTGTATTTCCTGTGAACCGCGAGCATAATTCCCGCATACCGCTGTCGGGCAGTCTTTGCCGTTGTATATGCGGTGGATATATAGCTTGCCCCCGCAATCGGCACAAAACAGAAGTCCGCTTAGTGGGTGTACATAGCCCCATCCGTTTGGTCTGCGGCGTTTGTTGTTGCCCCTTATCCGATTGGCGTTTTCGTAGGTTATCCTGTCGATGATTGGCTCGTGCGTATTCTCAAATATCTTCCATTGGCTTTTGTCAACGTAATGGCTTTTCTTATCCTTTAGGTGCTTTCTGGTTTTGAAGTTCACCGTATCGCCACAATATTCTTGCTTTTCCAGAATGGCGGTAATCGTGCTACTGTTCCATGCGTAGGGGTCTTTGACTGTCCGATTCTTCCACAAGCCCACGCCCTGTTTGGCTTGGTAGTAGGCGGGGATTTCCACCTTTTCATTGGACAGGATTGTGCAAATTTGATATGGGCCATGCCCTGCGATGGTGAGTTCAAAAATGCGGCGGACTGTCTCGGCGGCGGGTTCGTCTACAAGCCAAACGTCCTTGTTCTCCGAACACTTCTTATATCCGTAGGGCGGTATGCTCCCAACATATTTTCCCGCCATGCCTTTCGCCCGAAACACGGAACGGATTTTCTTAGAGCAGTCTTTGGCGTACCACTCCGACATGATATTGATAAAGGGTGCAAACTCTAGGCTTTCGGGGTTTATGCTGTCTATGCTATTGTTGATTGCGATAAAGCGGACATCGTTCTTGCGGAATGTTTCCATCGCAAGCCCGACTTCTACATGGTCACGCCCCCAACGTGTGAGGTCTTTCATAATCACGATGCCGATTTTGCCGTTCTCCACATCTTCCATCATCTGCGTGTAGCCGTCACGGTCAAAGAACCGCCCCGATTCGTCATCGTCTGTATAATGCTTGATATTGACAAAGCCGTTTTGCTTTGCGTAGTCCTCCAGTTGGGCTTTTTGGTTTTGGATGGAATTGCTATCCTCGCCATTGCTTTGTCGCTCGTCACCTTTGGAAAGGCGTTCGTATAATGCTGTTACTTTCATATCGCTCTCTTTCCGAAAGTCAAGCAGTCGTGCGGTATAGGTGGTCGGGTTTGTCATTGATACCCCCTTTCTCGTTAGAATATGTTGCCCCATAAGTGCCACCCTCAATACCGAAAACCGCTTGCTTTCTAGCTTTTTGCGACATTGATTAAAATGTCCTTATCAGAATACAACACCTGCTGCCAATTTGTACTTTTTATACTGCCGCACGGCAAAATGCTGTGGATGTTCCTGCTCCAGTTCGTCAAACAGGTAATCTACAGCATTTTTAAAGGTTTCGTCATCCTCACGAACTTCCATCGAATTGATCATTTCAACCAGGGCATTCATGTTCTTCTCATGCTCGTCCACTTCATAGTGGATGTAGCCAATCAGAGCGCAGTACAAAAGGGTCTCGGCTTTTTCCCAGAAAGGATCTGAGCTTTTGCCGTCACCCTTGGTGTTGGCAATTAGGGCGGTGACGAGCTTCAGGACATCATTCTCTGAGCGAATGTAAGCGAAAGGATTATATTTCATCGACTTCCCAAAATCAATGGTGTTCAGCACCTTTATCTCATACGGCTCATAGACAACCCTACCTTTCTTGTCCCGTACAATCTCTGTGATGACATTGCCATATTTGTCTTTCAGCGGCTTGTTATCCTTGCCGATTTTCGCTACGGTTTTAGGGGCTCCGCGCTGAAGCATTTTCCCGCACTCCACCAAGATACTGCCTTTGGGGTCGGTGATAACGTAGCTGCTGTGCATCTGCATCAGGTATGAGGTAGACTCCGCCGCGCCATACTGGATTACGCCAGCGGTCTCGGCGAAGCCGCCTCTTGAACCGGACTTACACCTCTCAGCGTATCCGGCTCCCCATCAATCACCTTGATGGTTTAGGCGAGTGTGCTTGCGAAGCAATCAGGACACAGCGCCAGAGATTTCCGGCGCATTTTCATCATCAGCCGTTCGCTTTCGGTCTCTCCGGTCAGTTTTTTCAGAGAACGTACATGGTGCATACGAATGTCCTCCGTCTTACCGCCGCACATTTCACAAACTCCTTTTCTAAGCCTGTTCGCAAGGGTGTTCCTACCGTCATAACGAACGTACTGCGGCAATGTGTCCAATACGTTATCATAGCCGTAGTCCTGCTTTTTGAATCCATCGTGGTAGAACTCACATACTTTCGGTCCTGTTGTAGTGCTGTAGTGCACCCTAAACACGCCGCCTTGCATGTATCGCTTCTTAATCTTGCTCACGATGGTACGGTATTTCCCTGCGTAGGTTTTCAGCAGACTGTAGCGCATCATGTAGTAGAACTGGCTTAGTACACCTACATTTTCCGCAAGCCTGTAGAAGTTGTATATGCCCCGGATTTCCGAATTGATTTGGCTGACGATTTCTATATCCGTCTTGTTCATCAGTTCATTTCTGGGCATTGGCCGCCAATAATCGCGGCCTCGGCTCTCATCCCATTTGACTTTCATCGCTTTATACTCATGGAGTTTGTTTTCCCACTTCTCGTGTGGCACGTACAGGAAAACCTTTCCGTACCACGGGCGTTTTAACGCGCCGTTTTTATCCCGCTTAGTTGATTTGCTACGGCTGACCGCCATGTCGTACCCAAGGTAGCGCACCTTTTCGCTTGAATGTGTCACCTTTGTTTTTTCGTCTGACAGAGTGAGCTTTAGCTTTTCTGCCAGAAAACGCCGGATATCCTCTTTGGTTTGGAGCGCGTCCTGTTTAGAGCCGATTACGCCAACAACAAAATCATCAGCATAACGGTTGTACTGGATTTTCTTGAAGTTCTCGTCCAGCACGTCTGCGTAGGGGGTAGACAGTTTGAGCCTTTGCGCTTCTTTGAACTCGCGGATGTCGTCACGGGTCGGGTCGCCACTGTCGAGCCGTGCCTTTGCCTTGCGGTATCGGCGGGCGGTTTTCTCATATTCCTTGCTGGCATTACGCTTGAATGGTTCGCTATCGAAGCGGTTTTTATACTCTTCCATAAACGTGTCCAGTTCGGTCATGTAGATATTCGCCAGAATTGGGCTCATTCCACTGCCTTGTGGAGTGCCGGAGTAGGTTTTATGGTATTCCCATTGCTCCATATATCCGGCTTTCAGAAACTTCCACATCAGCGAAATGAACGATTCATCTTTTATGCGCCGCCGCAGTAGGTTTATCAGCACATGATGGTCGAAGCTGTCAAAGCACGCCTGAATGTCACCCTCGACAATCCAGCGCACACCCGTAAATGTGCCTTGAATTTGCGAGAGTGCTGTGTGACAGCTCCGCTTTGTCCTAAACCCGTGTGACAGGTTTGAGAAAGTGGGTTCGTAGATTGACTCCAGAAGCATTCTCACGATGTCCTGTACCAGCTTATCGTCTGTAGACGGGATGCCGAGCGGACGCTTTTTCGCCGGGTTGCTCTTTTTAGCGATATACGTCCTGCGGGCTGGGTTTGGCTGGTAGGAATGGTCTTTGATTGATTCGATGATTTTATTGATTCGAGCCATGCTCATTTGGTCGATGGACAGTCCATCCGCGCCTGTGGTCATGCTCCCCGGTGAGGTTGCAATATTCCTGTAGGCAAGCAGATAGAAGTCCGGGTTGTACAAGTTGCGGTAGAGCCGCTCGTACATGTACCCTTGCACACATGCCTTATCTTCAAGGCTTTTCAATACGTGGGTCGGATTTCTCATAGTGCCTCTCGCACCGTCCTTTCATATATTGAATGATTGACTGTCTCCCTTCGCCATGTGAACGGCGCTACCGTCTCAGACTACTATGGAGACCTGTTACCATGACGGATATTCAGAGCCGCGTGTCTCAACGCTCTCATAGCCGCATTTTGCGGCGTTCCGTTTTAGGTAATCCCCGTTTAGGACTAATGAAACATGAGCTTATCGTACTGTCGGATGTGACATTCGCCATTTTCCACATTTCTCGTGGCTGGGTTCGTTTCGGGTATCGGCAGACATAGAGCCGAACACTATATCTGTCAGAAACGCCTGCGGGTTTAGCTTCCATACGCAGGGGGTACGCTCTATTCCCAACCTCTGGCTGTCATGCAGGCAGTTTAGCTTTCATCCTCGTGTACGATTTTTCATTCCTCCGCGCCGACGTTTGTGAAGCTCATCCGTCTCGCGTACTCCGACATGCTATGGTTGCCCTCCGGTTTCCCTTTTAGGGTTAGTCGGGGAATGACAGGGTGCAACGGTCTGTTATATCGTCCTCCTCAGCCGTATGGATTTACCGTTGCGCGATACCTTGACCTGCTACTTGCTCAAGGTAGTATTTCAATAGCCCCGCGAATAGCTATATTGCTACTCTTACGGGCGCACTGGGCTTTAGCCAGAATCTTGTTTTGCCTGAGCCGGAACCGCCGATGATCAGCACGTTTTTGTTGCGGGCATACTTGGGATTCTTGGGTCTGCCGTTGAGGGTCAAGTTCTCCGTGGCAGTGAGGATCAGATTGTTTTCCGTCACCGGGTCAACGTAGGGCTCGATATCCTTTCTATTACCCCAACGCGCCGAGCCGTACTCAATATCCTTCCGCCAGTTTTTCGCGTTTCGTTTCTTCACCCAAACGACAACGAACATGGTCGCCGCTCCGATTAGGCCGACGCAGAGATCAAACGGATGAAGCGATGGCAAGGGGTTTGACAGCGAGGCACCCAGACTGCTGACGGCATCCATCAGCCTGTGGATGATCTCATCCTCCGTTGACACCCGATAGGCTTCGGCGCATTTGGAGAAGAACCAGAACATCAGCGCATAGGGGAGGTGGGGGAGGACATACTTTCTCATTGCATCCGTGTTCAGACTACATTGTCACCTCCTCAGCGCACGACATCTTTGATGCGCTCAATGATTTTCTGCGGTGCGGATCTGGCAAGTTCCTTGAAGCGATTAAGCTTCGCAAGGATGGATTCCCGCGGCGCTTTTTGTTTCAAGGTAACTCGTACGTATTTCTTAAACGCAGACTCCAGAGATTTATCGTCCTTTGCTTTAAAGAACACGACCCATTTCGGCGGTTCCAGAGAAGTATCCTTTTTGAGTGCGTAGTCCACATTGTATTCCCGTGCGATCTTTTTGAACGAGCCGATATTATCGCCGGATATTTCAATGTCCGCTAGGTCTGCGCCTTGTTTCTTCAGAGATGCAAGGCTCTGCTTGCCACGCTTGACCTTGGGCTCACGCATTTCTTTGAGGTATGCCTGCATCATTTTTGCAAGAACACGCCCAGTCATTTTCGTACATTGTGTTGAGAGCGCAACACATCTGTCGTTGACTTGCTCATGCTCCATCATGGCAATCAACCCCCTTTCTTACAAACTCGGCGTATCCCGTGCCCGACTTGCTATGTGCGCTGCTTTCTTCACGGCCTGGAGGGTATCGTTCCAATCTGACCCGTAGACGGGGGAAGAGCGCTCGGAAGTTATGCCGGGGATTTCGGTGACCTTGGCCGCAACCATATTTCCCACCTCGTCGTTATCGGTGCAGACTAGGCAGTGGGTAATCTGCGGGTACTGCTTCAAAAGGTGCTCCAAGGCTAAAGTGCTGGTGCCGCCAAGAGAGAGCCGCCAGCCGTCAAAGGCTGGCATATGGCCCAGCTTGCATAGCGTCTGGTGGGAAAGCGCGTCGATGGGCGATTCAAATATGGCCACCTCGCTACTGCTTGGGTTGTCTGATGGCAGGAGGAATCCATACCTCTTATCGGAGCCGCCAGCGTCGCACATAAATTTCGTGGTGGTGGAGCGCATGGCGGCGAACCGGGTTTTGCCATGTTCGTCTTTGCCTAGGAACACGGCGTTGTGATAGTGTCTGCTCTCGAACAGCACCCCGCGCTTGATGCAGTCCACGATCAAATCCCTGTCTATCCCACGGCTTTGCAGATAGGCCATTACCCGCCTATTGTCTTTGTTGCGGGGCGGCAGGGTGAAGGGAGGGCGCTCGGGCGGAGCCCTGGGTGCAGGGGCGGCGACTCTATCGGAACGCTCCTGTGGGCGTTCGCCCAAGAGGAGGCACACAGCGTCCACAAGGCCATACCTTCGCACATTGGTGAGATAATCCAGCGCGCTCCAAGAGCCGATACCTCTGCTGTGCCAATACCACCCCTTCTCTCCGACTGCCACTGATTCATGGTCGCGCAGACGGTATTCTCGTCCCACCCGTTTTAAGTTGCCAGACTCGTGCGCCTGGATGTATGCAAGGACTGGGATCTGTCGTGCTCGTTTTAGCTGGTCGGGAGTTACCCATTTCATTTTGCCTTGCCTCACTTGCATTTGGTACGTCTAGTGCGCTCATCAGTAGTCCTCCGTTTCTGAAAACAAAAAGCCCAAGAGGTTCCTTGGAATAGGAACCTCCTGGGCGGTGAGTTTGTGGGTTTGAAACTGTTCGGTTGTCGCTAACCTTTCGTAATGCTGGCGGCTACTTTGTCGAACACATTGAGCTCTGGCTCGTTCTGCCGCGTCTTGCGCTGCTCGTTGGCCTCTTCTATCTTGCCCACATAGTGTGTGGCATACTGGCGTTCAATAGCTTCGTCGCCGCTCTTAGAAAACCGTAGCTTGACCGCATTTCCGCGGCTCTCCTTGTGGGTTCCCCACTTCTTGTAGAACGTCCAAGATGGCTTGAGGTCGTGCTTACGGGCATAGGCGCGGATTTCGTGATTGACAAGTGACAGTTTCCTGAGATTGACTTTGCAGACGCGCTCCAAGTAGTCAACTTTTCCGAAACGCCATCGCTCATAATCTTCTCTTGACAGTGCGCCAATGGCAATCAGAACTTCGACGGGGGAGGCTACGCCTTTTTCTTTTACCAGCGTGTACATGGCTGAATGTACTTTGACTTGGAGTTGCTTGTCGTTCTCGTTCACAAAGCTACCTCTCCTGCACTACAGCGTATCTGGCTAGAAATCGTTATCTTCCTCGCCATTTTCAATATCATCGCTTCCCTCGTTATCTTCAACGTTAGGGTCGAGCAGTTTACGGAGATCAGGCGGCATAGTACCTAAAAATAGAATATCCTCGTCATAAACATCCCCGCTCTGCGAAATCACGGTCACACCTAATTCAGTTATCTTTCTCAACCATTCGTAGTAATCGGAGACGTCGCGGCTAATGCGCGAGGGATCTTGGATCAATACGGTTTGAATTTGACCCTGAAGGATAGCACCGGCCAATTCCTCGAACGCTGGGCGATAAATCGTTGTGCCTTTCTGCCCGTTATCTAGGTATTCCGTAGGATTTTCAAAGCCCTTTTCTTTGGCAAACCGGAGCATGGATTCTCGCTGGCGCTCTAAGGCAAAATCGTCTGCGGTGGCGACGCGACAATAGATTGCTGCGCACGGCTTTTGTGTTGACACAGGATAGACCCTCCATTATTGATTGCGTCTATACGCCTATTATATAGGTACATACTCGTGGTATCAAGATGAAAGTTGTACACCCTTATTGCTCTCCCATGGCTGATTCGATACTCGAAAATACACTGTCCAACTCGTCCAGCGCAGACTCCATATTGCTGATCGCCTCGTCTGCGGTCTCAGCTCGTGCCGACGACTGTAAATTCTCAGGCATGTTCTCCCGGTAACACTCTTCTTCCTCTTTTATGACTTCGAGAGCTTCCCTTACTTCCTCAATCTGATCTAGCAGGGCTTGTAGCTCTCTTCGCCGTATTCTATTCATGCTGCCACACCTCCATCGTTAATGCGATTCTGTTCTGCCTGCCAGCCTTTCAGCAGGGACGTTATTACCATATCCATCTGTTTTTGAGAATACTCCGGCGGAAAGTATTTGCGGAACCGCATAGAGTCGGTTGCTTTGCCTTTTGGCGGCTTTTTGGCTTCCGAAAGGATGTTGTCAATCAGTTCGAGCGTCAATTTCCCGGCCTTCTTTAGCTCCCGTAACCGGACGGTCTGTGACAGCGCGGGTTTTATCACATATTTGTCCATTGCGGCGGCAACTGCCGTCTGCTCCACTTGGGAGAGGTAAGAGAGCTCCACAGCGGGGTTAAAAGCAAGCTGCTTCGCGTCCACTTTATCCAGCAGGGTTACAATCAACTCGGTGAGCCGCACTATGCGGAATATCTGGCTTTTGCTTTCGCCAGTCTGCGCAGACAATATATCCACCGAGAGTTGACCGGGGACATCAGACTTCACACCCTGATGATCGAGCGCTTCTAGCTTCATTCTATATGCCCACGCCTTTTCGCTATAAAGCAGCTTCTCGCGTTGTTCGAGGTGTTGGTTGAGATTGGAGTCTACCAGTTCAATTACGGCACTGTCATCATCCAGTTCTCTGATAACGACCGGCAAGGTCGCTAGTTTTGCTATTTCGCAGGCTCTTTTGCGCCTGCCGCCACTGAGCAACTCATAGCCGCCCTCAGTGCGAGGCCGGACAACCCCTGGGTCTTCAACGCCGCGCTCTTTAATGCCCTTTACGAGCCGGTTCATGGCAGCGTCATCAAGCACCTGGAATGGAGTGAAGTCAGGCGGATGTAGTTCTGCGAGAGGAATATGGACGATCGTTTCACCATCTGAATCGATAACGGTTGGCCGGAAGATGTCGTCATACCCTGCCAGGGCAGGGGTGCCGCTTGTGTTTCGCTTAGGCAACTTTGAGCACCTCCTCCGTGAACGAGGCGTAGGCCGCAGCTACTTTGCCGTTTGGGTCGTGGATGAAGATGGAGTTGCCTGTCTCACTCGCTTCTACCGCACGGATAGAGTGGGGAATATGATCTCTGAATATGCGGATATGTTCGCCGTAGGCAGCTTTGATCATGCCGATGATCTCTTTGGTGAAGCTCGTCCGCTTATCCACCATTGTCAACAATATGCCACAGATTGAAAGTTGGGGATTGATTTGTTGCCGTATTTCTGCTATGCTTTTGAGGAGCAATTCTAGCCCCTTTGCATCGAGGAACTTCGGAGTAACCGGGATGATTACGCTGTCTGCTGCAAGTGCGTTCACGGTAAGTAGGTCAAGCGTGGGTGCGGTGTCCAGCAATACATAGTCGAACAGCGGTCTTACCTTATCAATGTACTGCCTCAGAATGGTCTCCCGTCCGATCAGAGACGCTAGTGAGAGTTCAATGCCAGTCAAGCTGTTGTTGGCAGGCATGAGGTCAACGCCTTCCGGGTGTCGGATAATACCTGCCGCGAGATCAATTGTCTTCTTTTCAATGATGTCCGAAAGGATTGTTCTGAGTGTAGTCGGCAATTCGTTCGGCTTTGCCACACCCATACTGACGGTGAGAGAGTGCTGGTTGTCGCAGTCGATGCAGAGAACCTTCTTGCCCTGCCTAGCCAACCCCACGGCGAGACTTGCCGTGGTGAAGCTCTTACCGCAGCCCCCTTTTCTGTTGCTGATGACGAAAACTTTGCCCATACTTGTCCTCCTTAGTGGTGGGGGCAGAGGTTTGCCTTTCTGGAACGCCTGGATTAGAAAGTCGGTAGAACTGCCCCTGTTTTTACTTGAAAAAGAGTAAAAAAGAATAACGCTAATCCCGCAACCCATTGATATTGCTGGGCTTTTGGCTTAGTGCTATTATAGCGTATGGGCACCCAAGCCTCTTATTAGTGATTCGTATACTGCGAACCCTAATAAAGGGCTTGGTTTTTTTGCCTTGTTCTTGTTTTGCGGATAGCGCTTTGCTATAATTGGCCTATCAGAATATTTATGCTATACTTCTATTCCGCAATGTAAGCAGTGCAACGAGTTTATAACAGAGGGGCGAGAACGAGATGGCTGACATACTAGTTTTGCAAGACATTTCTCCAAATGGAATTGAAATAGATCAGACAAAATACATCGTTTTTCAAGAGAGCCAAACCGTCAAGCCGTGTATTGGTTGCTTCGGATGTTGGGTGAAAACACCTGGCAAATGTGTGATAAAAGACAGTGACAGCGATTTTGCGACCAAGCTGCCGCATGTGCGTGAGCTGATTGTGGTTAGTCAACTTGTATTTGGAGGACTGTCGCCTAATATCAAAGCTGTTTTTGATCGCAGCATAGGGTTTATCCTGCCTTTTTTCTGTAATGTGAATGGTGAAATGCATCACAAACAACGATATGAAAAAAGACCTGCTCTTAGATATATGTTATATTCTGAGAACATGACAGAGGCAGAAAAGGCAACAGCCACAAAGCTAGTTCAAGCAAATGCGATTAACTTCGGGGCAGATAGTTACACTGTTGATTTCTATCATTCTCCGCAAGAAGCACTGGAGGTCTTAAAGTGAAGATATTATTTCTAAACGGCAGCCCCAAAAACAGTGGAAGCGCAAGCGAAATGATTATCAAGGGACTTCGCAAAAGACTAGGAGACACAAATGAGTACAAAGTGCTTCCAGTGCTAGGTTTAGATAGGAAAGATTTTTTTGAAGAGATAGTGGGTGTGTCTGTTATGGTGGTGGCATTTCCGCTATATGTAGACGGAATACCTTCACATCTGCTTCGCTTTTTATGTGATGTAAAGGATGAAATAAAGCAAAAAAGGCCTGATTTGATGGTTTTTGCTATTGCGAACAATGGGTTTTATGAGGGAAACCAAAATGCCTTGGCCCTATCCATGTTACAGCATTTTTGCGCTGCCGCAGGGATAAAATGGGGACAAGGTTTGGGCATTGGGGGAGGCGGCATGACGGCTGCGGCACCTATTGGGACAGGGCCGCTTAAAAGTATTGGCGTAGCATTAGACACCCTCTCTGCCAACATACAAGAGGGAACAGGTGGAGAAGACTTCTTTGCACAACCGAATTTTCCTAAATTCCTATATAAAATAGGTGGCCATTCAAGTTGGAAACGCGAGGCGAAAAAAATGGCCTAAAACGCAGTGAACTTTACAAACGATGGTAAAGTGTACCGAATAAACACCATGCACAAGAGTGAGAACCTTTTTATGCGTGAGCAGAAGTCCTACCCAAAAGTGGCCCACGCTAGAAAGAATCTCGCGAGCTGCATCTATCAATCCAACCTTAAACGGAGGTCTTCCCATGCGCATCGAACAACTGGAAACCCCAGCCTTAATCCTGGACATGGATATCGCCGAGCGGAACATGGCAATGATGAAGGAATATATGGACTTCACAGGTCTTGCGCTGCGTCCGCATTACAAATCAAGCAAATGCGTCGCGATTGCACAAATGCAGATTCGCAACGGGGCCAAGGGCATTACCTGCGCGAAATTAAGCGAAGCGGAAGATTTGATTCTGTCCGGTATCGATGACGTTCTGATCGCCAATCAAATTGTGGAGCCGTCTAAAATCGCGCGTGTTGCTTATTTGGCCGGATGCTGCCGTCTGACTGTTTGCGTAGACCGGGAGGAAAACATCCTGCAGCTA
>Ga0131853_10018917_pt1 | contig 12532 bp, 5 predicted proteins | sample TergutLab28metaG_FD_92764 | JGI IMG/M metagenome (GOLD analysis project Ga0131853, IMG submission 92764) | Labiotermes labralis P1 segment gut microbial communities from Petit-Saut dam, French Guiana - Lab288 P1 (version 2) (version 2) | ecosystem: Host-associated > Arthropoda: Insects >...
CATAAAATATCATATACATAAAATATCATATACATAAAATATCATATACATAAAATATCATATACATAAAATATCATATACATAAAATATCATATACATAAAATATCATATACATAAAATATCCATATATGAACACGGCCGTAGGTTTAGGTAAATTTCCCAAAACTCGATTCAATAGAGATTACACGCCTAGTAGATTTGCTTTGTCATTACAATAGCCGTGTTACTTGTACTATTGCGCCAACACGTTTATAAAGACCTACTGAATTTAATTATCAATCATAATCGTTATTAAACTATTTACATATTCCATTCATACTACTTCTTGTTACTCTGTTTTGTTTGTTTTGTGTTTGGCGCGACAGCCCCACAACGGGCCAGGGCCTCCTCATTCACAAGGTTTCTAGATCACACTCAACGACGCACTAGAGTCTGTAGGACTCCTCTGGACGAGTAATCAGCTCGTCGCAGAGATTCTGTTAGTGTACTTTCTCTTACCCCTTTAAAAGCCAAGTTAAATCCCATCTGCCATTTCCTGGCATTATTTCGACCTAGCCATATTCTCCACGTTAGCAGGGTAAGGGTTAAATATTCTTACCATGACATTACAATGTAGCCATTACAATCATAGTAATTTATCTCTTTTTTATTTAAATTTGGCTTTGAATCAAATTAGGGGCACGAGGTGGCGCGGTTGGTGGAGGCACTGCGCTATAAACCGGAAGGTTGCAGGTTCGATTCCTGATGGTTTCATTGGAATTTTTCATTGACATAATCCTTCCGGACGCACTATAACTTTCGGGTCGTCTCAGCTTCTAACAGAAATGAGTACCAAAAATATTTCCTGGGGGGTAAAGACGGCCGGAGCGTAGGGCTGACAACCTTACCACCTTCATGTGCCGAATGTCTTGAAATCTGGGAGCCTCAACTTCCTGGAACACTCAGGGCCCGTCCAGGCCTGTAATGGGATTGCTTTTTCAATCAAACTAATTTCAATGCTCTACTTATTTTCTTCGAGTTTTGGTCCTAGATTTGCTATTGATTTAACTATGCTAATATTAGTTAACCCGTTCGTTAGCTGATGTGATTTGTTCTTATTCTATTTTTTTCTATGTGTTTTCATTTGTGGGGAGCTATTTGAGATATTTCTAAAATGAGCCATCCCCGTTGTGTGTATATAAACAATATGCGTGAGTATCAGTCAATAGCACAACAATATCTAAAAAGATGTTTAATAAAGGATGATAGAAACTACATGTTTCGGCCCATTGCGGCCATCATCAGGTTTTCATCCGAAAGTATGTTGGTAGTGCTTTATAGGATTATACCAATCCTATAAAGCACTACCACCATACTTTCGGATGAAAACCTCATGATGGCCGCAATGGGCCGAAACATGTAGTTTCTATCATCCTTTATTAAACATCTTTTTAGATATTGTTGTGTTATTGGCTGATACCTACACCTATTATTTGAAATATTTTCTGCTCTGTTTCTGTGCTGTCTGTATGACTGACTTTAAGGCTACTATATTCTTACTAGCATATTAATGATAACGAACTGAACTGAACTGAACTGAATCTGAATGAATTATTAATATACTTATATTCAATTTCCTTTCAGCGTTGAAATATGTTGCACTTATTTCTTTACATTATCTTCCTTTTTGGCTACTGACCTTATTACTGTGCACAACAGCCAAAATATGGAAAATACTGGCAAAACTAAAAGAAAAACCATGCACAAAATGGGTAAGGCAAATATAAGGTAAGATTACCGTAAGGAATTCCTAAATAAATGTACCTACAAACAGAACCAGAACAAAAAAGCGTCAACAAGGAGCGGTCAGCAACAAATTATTATAATACAGGGATGCACAAATTTTCCAAAAATACAGTAAAAATCTAAAGATCCCTGCCGCCATAAGCGTCGCAAGAACCAAGCTGCGATATAAGGATCCATAAATATTAGGTGACAACATACAAAACTTATTCGCCCGGGCAACAGCGCTCTGGACTGAGACACACCTGCTGTAATAGGTCTATTATAAAATAAAGTGAAGACAAAACACAGTTTGTAACAATGGAATGAAACAACACAACTAGTTGGATCCAAGCAAACGCATGAACACTAATTTCCTTTATATAATTTTAAATGTCTTAAATATTAAAATAGGCCAGGGCTGACAAACCTATGGCACGCGTGCTCAAAATGGCACATAGAAATATTTTCTTGGCATGCGGCAATCTCTGCTGCCCTATTTTTTTTTTTTTTTATTTCTTTTGCCCGAACAGCGTCTCTATATTTTGAAGAACATGTGTAGACACACGCGCATATCTGACTACGTAGAGAGTGTATATGAATTATCGTTGGTATTAAATAACACTGCAATGAAACATTTTTACTCAAATCGGGATCGGCGCGAAGTGTTGACTGGATATTTATCAGTGGGGTACCGGCGTGGCGGTGACTGGGTGAATACGTGACATTGGACAAGTTTTATAACCTTCTTTTCCAACAGGAAGTAGTAGCTGCCCCAGTTACTGCCAAATTTTCTTGTTTATCGCATTTCTCGGGGAGGCCTTTATTAGAACTACAGTAATTACGCTATTCATTAATAATAAAATATAATTATAATATGCATTAATAATAATATTGCAATAATTAATAATAATTATGGAAGGTTCCAAGACCTTATTTTGCTCTTAAGAATTCCCATGGGTACGGGAAGGAATTTCTTCGAAATTTATAGACAATTTGGGCAAGCGCCCTCGAAAGGTTCGCCAGCTCTGATATGGGTACATTTTAAGGTATTAATATGATAATATCGACATTTACAGAAGAGTTATAAGTGCCATGCCACTGACACTCATGATGGTTTCTTTGGAAACAGAAACGGTTCTCTACTGGTTTAACAGGCGCCAAACACATGTTACGTCTACCATGGGTCTGTTATTTCCAGGTAGGTGTAATATGTGGTTTTAAAAATTTGTATAATTGAATTTAATACAAACAGGATAGGCAATGTACGTATAAAGGCAAATTTGAGGCGCGTTCGCGTAACCACTGTTGCTGTGGAAGAGCAGTAAGTTTCACATATTCCGTGTGTGTGTGTGTGTGTGTGTGTGTGTGTGTGTGTGTGTTTGTGTAGGCAGCCTTAGGTACCCAGCATGCAATGTGCACGTGTCATATTATCATCTGTGGTCTGACCGGCTCTGCAATATTTTTCCATTTTTTCTCACAAACGGCACGATTTTCGAAAAAAAAGTTAATCAACACGAAATGTATGTTTTGGTTTTCTCTATAACTACTTTCTGAATCATTGCCCGCCCTAAGAAGTACTGAGCGAAATATTATCATAAATGTGTATTGGTCTTCATGTAAAGTACTCGTTATGCCTGTCAGATTGTAATAAATCTTGAATTTTCCCGAAAAATTTTCGAAAAATTCTCAACTATTAAATTCCATGAAAATCCCTCCAATGGAGACCGAGTTGTTCGATGCGGACAGAAAAACATTAAGCAAAACGAAGTCGCCTTATCTTGCTCATACTGATATAGTAATAGACGCCTTTCGCAAAATTGCGAAAGGCGCCTACAATGACTCACCTGTCAGTCACGTACCATGTCAGTTAACAAATTCGAACTTCCCTTGTTTCTTTTCGAAAAACTTTTTTTTTTTTTACTTCTTTTAATTTGGGTACAAGTTTAGACGAATTAGTCTGTACTACGATCGCGTCTCTCAGGAAACTACTAGCTCCACTCGTCAGATTATTTACACTCCATATACGGCAATGTAATGACATACCGATAGAATCTTGTCGCCCTCTGAGTTTTAACTTCAAAAACAGTTCACTCTTGCGGGAAAAAAGTTTCTTAACTCCATAAAGCACAATGGATACTACAAAAACCAGCTGCATTTATCACTACTAAATCCTTAATTTTTGCTACGCTGTATGAAATATGTATGTACGCGTTTCCTATGATTTTCACAACAAACAGCAATAATGCCCCTACAATTGAATTAACCAGTTCTTACTTGTAATGGACATTCGGTGTTTTTTTACAGTGGAAATCGACTGTTTAGTATCACTGAGATGAATTTAATGCTGCAAGGGGTTGATCCTAAAATTCCAAATGTACTGAGCTACCAGACCAAAATACGAATAATTCTTTATATCCGAAAATACAGAACAGAAAAAAAGCTTATACGTGTTTACACAATAATTACGTACAGGGTGAGGCAGAATATTTTTGACACAGTTCATATTTTAATAATATTCACAAGTCTGCAGCGATCACCATTCTACCTTAGACTGGTGTGTCGTCTGTAAACACAACTGTAACAGTTTTAAGGTTGGACATTTCCGTTGCGTTTATCTGTCTAATGGTTAAGTAAGAATTGATCGCCACACCCAAGTTTTAAGCGTTTGCTAAACTTTGTTGTGTAGATTATTTCTTATGTAACCATTAAAAACTATAATAATTCCTCTTTAACTTTGAGGAATGGCGGACACGAAAACTTACACCCACAATTACAACTTTTCAAAATATGCCAGCACTTCTGCCTCACCCTGTACTGCGTTTGTAATCCTAAAGCTTTAGCGATTGGTGTTCAGTGTGTTGAGTCGGATTTTGAGGTTAGACCGCACACAGATGTGAGAACTAACCGACATTTCCGCAGGCATTATAGTTGATAGACCCTGGGTGCATTAACCTGAAGTTGGCAAGTGAAGTATTTGCCTAAATGTCAGAAAATCTTCACTCCTCTAGGCAGCCCGCATTATACTGTCCTATTTCAAGCAAATGACGCGAAACGCAAAACACACGTACGTTTAGTCGGCGTGGTTCTTCCCACGTACTGTGTTCAGGCAGTTCGGAGAATAATTCACACCCGAATTTTCATACTTAATAAGCATAGATTACTATTATTTTACTCTAAAGAAATCGTTCCTTAGATAATTATACCTATTCCGTCTATGATCGATCCCGGTGGTCGCTTGGTCTAAGGCGTGGGTCTGCGGCCCCTCGCTTGCTGAGATTGCGGATTCGAATCCCGCTGATAGCATGGATGTCTGGCTCTTGTGAGTGTTGTGTGTCGTCAGGTAGAGGTCTCTGCGACGGGCCGATCACTCGCCCAGAGGAGTCCTATCGAGTGTGGTATGTGTGAGTGTGATCGCGGAACCTCCAACGTGAGGAGGCCATGGCTTATTAAGGGTTGTCGATCTATGAAAATAATTCCGTCTGCGATAAATTTGAGACACAACTTCAAAGTTTGATAGTGGTATTCAGATTGGTATTGGTTTACTTATGAACAGTATTTTAAATGCGTGAGCATCGCTTTTTATAATCCTGACAACCAAACTTGACGTGTTTTGTAACAAAAATGCATTAACTATCGTCATTAAACCGACAAACAATTTAGAACTTATAACAGCAGTCATTCTGTTACATTTTACATTCTACATAGAAAAGTATCTCCGAAATCTGCAGACTTTTCGAACATCTACTGAAACACACAATTTTAAAAGCATGCACAAACTGTCGTTCCCACCTCAGAAGTTCAAGCATCAGCCGTATTGTTATTGGCGCTCAAACTGCAAAGTGCGGCGTTGCGGTGTGTTCATGCGGTATGTCCTCTGTCGATTTTGGTAAAACCGATCGAATTTCCGAAATTTAAACAGCGAACCACCCAGAGCGACGCCGAAAACTTTGTGATCTCTTAGGCCCACTGACTTTCCTAAAGAAAGGGAAGGTGCCTCGGGATAGGAGTTACGTCCTTCAGCCAATTTTTCATCGGAGAACGTGAATATTTTAAAGAGCCAGTGTAGCAGTAAATATTGAGCTCATATCTCGCCTTTTGTATTATACATCCTGAAAACATTCAAAGTGATTTTCGTTGGTTTTTTTTTTCAGGTAAATGGAAAAATAGTGTACGGGTTTTGAAATTCTCACAGCCGTTTAATTGAGGATTCCTGCCTTCTGAGATGTGGCGGTGAATCGCTAAGTAAGCTGCTCCGGACGTTTCGAACGAAGTTGTCATCTTCATCTCGAACAGCCAGTGAACCATGGACCAGCGAGTCAGAGCCACGTCCCACAATACAAGACCGCACTACAGCTTTTTGAAACACAGATCAACGACCGCTTTATAACCCCCTTTTTACTCCTCATCTATGACCATCTCCCCCTCCATTCAGACAGCACAGCCCACCGTCCGTCAAATACACCTGTTATTAAAATTAAAAAAAACTTTTATTTTGCTTACACAGTTCGTTTTGTACTTCATTTATAAACAGCATTCAGTGAATGATCTTTGTAATCTAGAAGACAGATTTTTGTGAGGTATGAAATTAATTCTTAAATATTAATTCAACTTTAAGCTTCAATATATAATGTGAGCATCTGAGAGATGGTTATTAAATAACCCAAGACTCGATCAAATATTAGTCCTACAAAATGTGTGTGCATAGCACAGAAACAATCCCCTAAAAGAAGTTGCTATTGTAACAAAATGTAGTGGAGATTCATATAGATTTAATTTCCTGATTCTCGTGTCACTCAGGTTGAATGATCAGTTTCTCGATCTCGATTATATTTTCGTTTTGGCGAATTTTAAAAGAGTTTTGTCATTCACCCAGAAGATCCGAGTCAATGCGTTTGTCTGTCAGGCCCCAGTACAACGGCGGTCTGTCACATCAATCAACCTAAACACGGGGTTTCTGTCTTGAAATGCTGGAGCCTCGAAAGGTGTGAGGAAATAGCTCTTCTTTATAACGTTCACTGTTCCCTCATTCTCGTTTATCACGAGATATTTGTTTGTTACATCTATATAGGGCGCACGGCTAAAGGGCAAAGTTGTCCCTGTGTATTCCACGAATTAATGAAATTAACGTAATTCATGTTTCATGCAATTGACATTTCCTCCCTGAGGATGATTCATAGAGAATCGAAAAACGTAGGAGTTTTAAAATTTTAATTGTAAAATTATATATTACAAAATTGTGAATTTTGTTGGTTATTGTATCATAAATTGTCACGTGATGCACGTAAATGAATACTACAGAATTCATGTCGGTTGTTTTTGTGTCCGCACTGAATCTGTAACTGGCCACCAGGTACTTGAAAGAGCGTCTCTGTATATACAAAGAACTTACTTATCATTCAATGCGTAACCTGCCTTGCACAGGTTCATAGCCTCTTCCAAAGCCAATTCTCAAAGGATTTCTATCTATTTCTTCCTCTTTCACATACCAGAATCTTTTCTCTTTCTTACGGTCATCCAGCTGACTTATTATATCTCGGTAAAAATTACACTAAGGTAAAGCTTCCCCCTCCACGTAACGAAGGCCTATACGTGGTATACAGGCATAGGTCCACTCATCATTAGCTTCGGCATGTACATTCAACTACACGCTCCGGCCGCATTATTCCTGGGAAGGAACCCCGATATCGATTCATTAAGAGACTGGGGGGGGGGGGCACAGAGCTGGTCTGGACGTTTCGGACAAGAAAAAATCTCTTGCCCCTGCCAATAGCTAGGCAAATATAATAACTAATTTGAGATCCGAGATTGCACTCCGGCAGGGGCAGAATTTCATTTGGCTATCGCATTCGACCTAATACTGGGGCCCGTCCACCTCGCAAGGGCAAGGTGACCAGGTGCATTAAACTCACAACTCACAGAAATGAGTGGAGCTGTACCTCTGTTCCCTCACGCCTTGGTGCCGAAATGCTTAACTATGCAGAAACTATTAATGTCATTATTGAAAATTAATACGTTCGTCGGAACACTTAGTTGTACCAAACCATACTAAGTAATAATTCTATAAAGATATAGAAGTAGTAACACAACTATATTATCAGGTTTACATAACTTATCAACATCAACTACATGTTTCGGCCAATGCTGCTGTGGCCATCATCAGGTTGGATACAATTTATCAGAGATGCTATATAGATATGCTATAACACAGAACACTTATTAGTATTAGTGTAGCTAAGGGGGAGAGATCTCTTTTACACAAAGTCGGTTGGCGTGTGTTCAGACGGTAAAGAACCATGCATATAGCATGTGTTATCCTGTTTGTCTATGACAACCTAGTGTACGTGCCGAGTCGGTTCATGCCCCGGTCTGCTGCTGTGTAGCCACAGCAGCAGACCGCTGTGACACTCAGCCCCAACCACAGGCAAGAAAATACTACACCGCAGGACCAAACACGGGCCCAGGCCTACCGCACCCCACGGGGCATGAACCGACTCGGCACGTAAACTAAATTGTCATAGACAAACAGGATAACACATGTTATATGCATGGTTCTTTACCATCTGCACACACGCCCACCGACCATGTATAAACGAGATCTCTCCCCCCTACCTACACTAATACTAATAAGTGTTCTGTGTTATATCGTATCTATATAGCTTCTCTGATAAATTGTATGCAACCTGATGATGGCCACAGCAGCATTTGCCGAAACATGTAGTTGATGTTGATAAGTTATATACACCTGATAATACAGTTGTGTTATGACTGCTATATCCTTATAGAATTATTACCTTAGGTTCTAACAAACGGGGATGACGCTCCTTGAAACCGTACTAAGTATTTGGAATATTTGACTGATATAATTCAACGTAATAACCTGTCATTTAGGCTGATTTTATTTTGGAATCGACAGCATTACCTTCCTCTTAGACTTAGCCTATGACCTTACACACAACCGAAAAGAGTCACGTAGTTTCGCAGGTGACGTCTTCCATCTTCTGGAATGTTGCGCGGCGCAAAGGTAAAGGTAAAGCAGTCCCATTACAGTCCTGGACAGGCCCAGAGGGTTCCAGGAAGTTGAGGCGCCCAGATTTTAAGACAATCGGCATAAGAAGGTGGTAAGGTTGTCAGCCTTACGCATCGGCCGCCTTTACCCCTGGCAAATATTCCTGGTACTCATTTTTGGTAGAAGCTGAGTCAACTCCAGGGCCATAGTGCGGCCGGAATGATTATATCAATAAACAATTCCAGTGACACCATCGGGAATCGAAACCGCCACCATCCAACTTGTAGCGCAGTGCCTCAACCAACTGCGCCACGTATTTGGTAACACAGGTTTCGCGACAACGAAACTGTTCTACTTTCGAGGGCGAAGGAGTTCAAGAAGCCTTTCAGTTTCATTATGTGTTAACGGTCGGAATTGACTTATACGGAAAGGCGTTAACAGGGAAATTGCAGAGCGTTCGTAAGTTCGATCGCAAAGCCGTCATACGTCCCGGTGTTTGATTTCGACTGATCGGTCTACACATCTGCAGCTGCTTCCGTTCATTCATAATTTCAAAACGCTGATACATGTTTACATAATCCTATATTACAGCTACGTATCCATCGGTATGCACATTCCACTAACAAGATTTGGTAGTGCAGGTACATGACTTCAACCTAAGATGTGTCTGAGTTAAGGCTGACCTTTGTCGAGTGTAGAAACCACACTTATGCTATGGAAATCATGTCTTGAATGTTGGAACTTACCCCTGACCATTCCCCAGTATTCCACGCAGGGCAGTCCATGAGGTTGCAGGGCTCCTGATAGCGGGGTTTGTGCCCGTAGCAGAGGTGTTCAGGAACCTGGGGAGGACACATCAGTCAGAAACATATCAAAGCCTCAGACACAGGAAGTCACTTTAAATATTCAACAAAAATAACACTACAGTACATAGGATACCTAAAAGGCAATGTGTCTATGTACATTTTTTAAAGTCAGTACAGTGTCTGCCAGAATGCAATATCTGTATCGCAGAGACCAAGAATTTGTTCTTCACTTGACACACATTTGTCAAAATTTTCGTAAATTGATTTATTATATAACACAACGGCATGGCTCCTATAAAAAATAATTTGTCAAAATATTTGCCAGAATTGCGGCACACAGGCTACATCACGTTAGAGTAAGTGCAGGCCTGAAGACAGCTTAGTAAATACTCAGAAAAATGTTAAAACTTCTGAGAACTACAGCAAAAAAAAAAATTAAAATTACATTCATGAATGTGTAGGAGCAGATTAAGTTCACGCGGTGATTTCTGCCATCATTTCAGAATCGCTGGTCGCCAAATATACTACCTGAAAACGTAAATATTCAAGTATATAAAACGGCAAAATATACAAGTCTGTCGTTTCTGTAAGATGGCAGCGTAATCAGCACAATGGCTAGGATACGAGCTGCGCGATCCTGAGTTCGAATTCCGGCAAGGAGTAAGGTATTTCTTTCTTCTCAAAAACGTCCAGACCGGCCTCTGGGGCCCCCCGGCCGCACACTCAATATATGCCGGCTTTAAGCGGCCGGGGTTTGATGTTGACCAATCACTTCCATCCAATCTCAAGATTAAGAATGAGTGGAGCTATACCTCTACCCCGTTATCCGCCTTCATGTCGTGGGCAGGCGCAATTCCACCTTTTTTCCTCAATCGTAAGAACACAAACGATGTTTAAGAACAAGCTAGAAAAAAGAATATCTTAAGATATTAGACAGGCAGGAACAGGAGGCTGGGAGAGATGGGGTAAAGGAACATGCAGAAAACTTAAAACTCAGGAATGGATACAGCATTTTGTTCCCAGGACTTGAAGGCTGGGGACAGTCTCCAAAGCCTACGCATACTCACAGATACGAGCACAGGATTGAAAATGATGTGCAAAAAAATGGAATGGGGATGAGGGCTGGATTTGTGTTGCCAAAGACACGGACCATGATAGACCACTGTGAATACATGAAACAGGGGTGCACAATTCATAGGTGCTAAGTCGCCAGCCTGACAAAACTTGTACCGTGACGCCTAATATATTGTTTGTCCTCAGTACGGAACTTACTGCATGGCACCTTCTGGTGCCTAGAATTTTGAGTTTGTATGTAAGTATATATGTGTATGTATGTATGTATGTATGTATGTACGTACGTATGTACTTAGGTATGTATCTAGGTTGGTATGTAGGTATGTATATATGTATGTAAGTATGTATGTGTGTACGTACGTACTTACATACGTACTACGTATGTACGTAGATATGTATTACGTTGGTATGTATGTATGTATTACATATGAATGTATGTATGTATTACGTATGAATGTATGTATGTATTACATATGAATGTATGTATGTATTACGTATGAATGTATGCATGCATGTATTGCGTATGTATGTAGGTATGTAGGTATGTATGTATGTATGTACGTATGTATGTATGTACGTATGTATGTATGTATGAATGTATGTATGTATGATTGTATGTATGTATGTACGTAGGTATGTATGTAGGTAGGTATGTACATATGTAAGTATGTATGCATGTATGTATATATGTATTATGTATGTATATATGTATTATGTATGAATGTATGTATTGCGTATGTATGTAGGTATGTATGTACGTACGTACGTATGTATGTATGTATGTATGTATGTACGCACTATGTATGTATGCATGTATATATGTGTATGTATGTATGTATTACGTATGAATGTATGTAGGTATTACGTATGAATGTATGTATGTGTTACGTATGAAAGTATGTATGTATGTATGTACGCACTATGTATGTATGCACGTGTATGTATGTATGTATGCATGGATGCATGTATGTATGTACTTATGCATTCATGCATGCATGCATGCGTGTATGTAGGTATGTATCAATATATATATATATATATATTTACGCATGCATGCCTGTATGTATATATTTATGTATTATGCATGCATGCATGCATGCATGTATGCGTGTGTATGTGTATGTATGTACGTAAGAACGTATGCGTGTATGTAAGTATTTATACATGTGTATGTGAAAAATATGTATAAATGTATTATATATATATATATATATATGTTTACATATATACATATATAATTCCCAAGCCTGCAAAGTAAGTTCCTTTGTAACATGTTCTGATTTTCCCCGGATATTTGCAATGACATAGAGTGTCAACATAGTAGCCTACTGGAATGTGAAGCCAACGATGTACTATTTCGCCAGGATGTCGTTTACACAACTTAGTGATCGTGTAAGGTTAGGATGTCATACTTTCTGATTGTGTATGGATTGCCTTTCAATGTATAACACGCAATTAAATTGGAAACTCATCCATATGAAGAATTTTCCTTCGGGGACTTCCCCTAATGGGGGAAGTAGCATAATATCCTATATGACAATTTCCATCCACGTTTCCAAACTGATTACTATAACTACAAACCCCTGGAATAATGTTTAAAGCAGTTCCATTTCCCATGTACTACAATCTGTAAGCTTGCATGAATACATTCATTGCTGTAACTCGAAATGCAGGCAGCGCCTAAAGCGCGCTCAGGGTGATTCACTGGTAATAGTAGGCAAATAAGCCGACACTTCACCTCCGTCTGCCTGTCTGCCAAGTGTTTAAGTTTACTCCACAGACGTCACGGAGTACAAAAGTACAGTCACCCCCCCCCCCCCCCCCCCCCCCCCCCCCCCCCCACCCACCCACCCCCACCCCCCCCCACCCGACCCAAAAAAAA
>Ga0131853_10018918_pt1 | contig 12532 bp, 5 predicted proteins | sample TergutLab28metaG_FD_92764 | JGI IMG/M metagenome (GOLD analysis project Ga0131853, IMG submission 92764) | Labiotermes labralis P1 segment gut microbial communities from Petit-Saut dam, French Guiana - Lab288 P1 (version 2) (version 2) | ecosystem: Host-associated > Arthropoda: Insects >...
GTGATAGGGCCGTAGCCCGGCCAGGGAGGGAAAAAACCCGGGAGGATGTCAGGAACGGGCGCGGTTTCCACAAAAACGAAGAGCGGAAAGTACTAAAGTACCTCCCCCCCCCCCCCCGCAAGGCAAGGCTCCGTAGGAAATTCGCGCCATTCTGACAGAAACATTTGTTTGTTTCCTTCTTGGTCGGGCTAAGGACTTATAAGCACCACTGTATATGCTAAATGCCTTCAGAAAAACAAGAATAAGACAAAAAAAAACAGCCGTAACAGATAAGGTCAGATGACCGAAGTAGCAAGGAACTATAAACAGAGAGAAGATTCGGAAAAACCAAGGGCATGCTGCAAGGTAACTCAGACGTCGTGCAACCCACGCAAGAAAAACCAAAATTTAATTGTTACTCTCTACTAAAATTTATGTAATCAAACAACCATAAAAAATAATTACAAAATATTGTCACAGATGCTGACAATATCCACCTCTTCACACACGCGCACAACTCTTCTCCACTACACACTCCGACATGTTTTGTAATGTTTGAACGTCTGTCAGCAATTTCATTTTGTTTATTGGCCTTCAGGACCACCAACGTGCGTGTCGACTATTTTTATAAACTTTGCCCTTCATTCGACACGCACCACAAAAAGTAATGTGACGACATAAAGACCCTTTTTTGTTTTCTGCATCAACTCGTGCAAGAGGACAGCGCTCTTTTGCGATGGGACACCGCGTCAAATGGTAGTCGATTCCCGACGTTATTAACGTACTTCCAGGGGCCTCCGGTGTCGCGGAGTAACATCCGAGAAGAAGTCAACCAAACCACCGCCAACACCTCCAGACCCGCAACACCTGCATCACCGGAATACACAGTGATTTAAGCCCCAGTTCTTAACTACCCCCTGTGTGCTTCAGTGAGACACACTAATGAACCAATGGAGACATGCATATAAAATTTGGCACGAAGATAAATTATAGATGCGTCGTAATAAATATCGTAATTAAAAAATTAAAAACATTACGATACAAAACTTAACGACACCTAATTTTTAAAAAATGAGAATGTTATTTTATTAATGAATAACGGTAATTATTGTTAAACATTTTATTATCCAACAAATGCACAAATATGTAATTCGCAGATAAAATTAAAATTATTCCGTAGGCAGTTGCCTTCCTACACAGCGAACTACACACTAGCACCACGGGGTAAGTCCTATATTACACTTCCATTTTATTTTTCTTTACATTTCATGTATTTTTAGCTATCAATTTTTTATTCTAAAAACCGACCGCTCTTATTTTATCTAATTACAACAGAATATGCTGCCATAACACCGATTACGTCCATGTCAACGGACATGATAGAACCATCTCGTAATTTTAACCAAGTACTGTATAAAGGCTCCCTGATGATGGATCCTTTGTGATCCGAAACATGTTGGAGCACTTTTAAACATGTTATAATTGTAATTTTATCTACGAATTATATATATTTGTGCATTTGTTGGATAATAAAGTGTCATCGATGCACGATGCAAACATGAATATAGTAATTATTGTATTTCTTATAGTGAACAGACAGAATCAAAACATCGATCTGGAAATGGTCACGTTTTGCTGGCTCACTCTGTATAACGAAGAACCAGGATAACGTAATGATTGGACTACGTACGTACACAAACAGTAACGTGAGGTTTCTGGTTCAGCTAGAAACTCCTCTTGTTGTATTGCCGTTTAGCATTGTATTAACAAAACAGTAATGCATACTTGAAATTCTGTCAAGGTGACACAACTGCGCTGTTTCGGTCACACCTAACGCAGTACCTGATACTTGATACGCTTTGCATATTGGACAAGGAAAAAGGTGGAATATATACACATGGCCTTCTCTCTCGAACGACCTCCAGTTTTCCGTGACTATCAACAGGTGCCGTTACAGAACTTCCGGTGGGTCAGAGCGACACGTAAGACAAATCACCCAGCATTTCCTGTACACTGTATTCACACCAGTAATTATTTCGTTTGTGTCGCAATCTATCTCTGTCCCACTTACAGCCAAACACGAACGGCATAGCGTTACGCAATCACTGATACACTTAACAAACTCCACGAACGGACGCAACTGGTCTGACAGAACTACCTTCCACAGTCACCAGTGGTAAGTTATTTCGCGAGAAAGGATACATCGCCAGAAGGTAACAGTTTCTGTGTTAGTCACCAAAATTCCCCGCTTTTTATGCGCATTCGCAAAATTGCGTCATGTCCATCCGTTTATCCGCATGAGACAACTCGGCTCCCACTGGCCGAATTTTCATGAAAACTGAGTATTTTTCGAATATATGTCGTCTAGAAATTGCAAGTTTCATTAAAATATGACAACAGTAACGGGTACTTTACATGAAGGTGGGCCCGGTAGCTCAGTTGATATAGCGACTAAGGGCTGGACGGTCCGGGATCGAATCTCGTTAGGGGACGAGATTTTCCGCCCGTCAAGACCGGCCCTGGGGCCAACCCAGCCTCCTGTAAAATGGGTACCGGGTCTTTCCCGGGGGGTAAAGTGCGGCCGGAGCGTGCTGCTGACCACTCACCATCTTCTAGTGCCGCGGTCATGGAAGAGTAGAGCTATACCTCTACCCACCCTCTGGGCCACACCGGGCCTGCAACGAGATCACTTTACCTTTCACCTACTAAAAATGTGGCTGCGTGGGCCCCAGAGCCGCTCTGGACGTTTCAGGGAAGAGAAAAATCTCCTACTTCTGCCATGATTCGAACCCCTGGCAGTACAGCCTAATCGATATACCGACTGAGCTATCGCGGCTCACTTCGCATTGTATAAAAATATAACCGTAACAAACGCAGCCTTTTCCTAAGGTACATTACAACCTCCGATTAACCTCCAAAGAAACAATATACATACGGGCAGTCCTCGATTAACACTGCCACACCTATCATCGTTTCGTTTAACGATGACAAGTTTTGGCTGACCAAAGATTCGATGAACGCCGGTCACGTGTCTCGAATATTTTATTCCTTATGGGCACAACGAACCTTTCTGTGCTGTTTCGCTCTTCGCTGCGATTTTCGGAAATGTAATCCCAGCGTTGAACGAGGGCTACCCGTACCACTTTTCGTTAATATCGGTCAACTGTGACAACTGTTCAAAGAGGGACACACAGACAGAAGACTTGGTAATCTCTTCTTTATTTCCGTTCAGAAAATGAAAGTAGACTAACGGAAGACAGGCAGTGTTCGTTTAACGAACAATTAGATGCTTACATACAACCATCGTTGCACTGGGAGAGCAATAGGTATTACATATTCTGAATGTGTCTTTGTAGCCTTTGACATCCAGCACGAAATGCGCATGCGCCCTATTGTAATCTGTGGCCTATCCGGGTCTTATTACATTTTTCCACGTTACCGCTCAAACGGCACGATTTTTTAAAACAAATTATTGAACACAAAATGAGTGTTTTTTTATTTTCTCTACAAATTTTGTCTGTAACATTTCTCGTTCTAAGAAGACCTGGGCGCGATATGATCGACAGCGTACATCGGTCTTCATGTAAAGGACCCGTTATTCTTGCCCGATTTTCATGAAACCTGAATTGTCTCGGCATATTTTCGAAAACTATATCAAATTTTATGGAAATCCGTCCAGTGGGCGCCAAGCAGGGTTCCATGCGGACACACAGGTATGACAACGCTAACTGTCGCTCTGCGCCATTTTGCGAAAGCCCCTAAAAATCGCACAAACGAACGACCCTTCTTGAAAACAGACTGCAGTCCAGTTATAACAAGCACCATCAAACACGCCAACACCCAGAGCGTCTTTAGACTGTATCAGACGAAATGCAATTCAGTTTAGCGTTCCGCGCGCCGATTCATGTCATTGTTCCATAGGCCTCTATGAACACGACGTCTCCATTCATGAAGACTGAACCATGACAGTCAGTAGAAAGCGAAGCCAAACCGCTGACCATGGCAACTTATATGGCCAAACATTCGTAACACAAGGAAATGAAAAGTAAAAGTAGTCCCAGCGCGTATTAAGCACCACACCAAGACGACCTATGGGAGAGTGGAGGTGCAGCCCCACGCACTAACCTTGACACTAGACCAGTGTTTCCAAACCAGTGTGCTGCAGGTTTCAGCGAAGAATCGTGGAATAAATACACAAATACTCTGAAACACCGCGAAAAAAATCCAACTCTCCCTCAAAATTCGTGGTTAATTTTTGTCCGGCATTAGCAAAACTTGAGCAATCCTCGTACAAATACAAACAGGAAAAATCTGTAATCTTTTCCTACAATGTAAACTGCCTTGTAAACGGCCAGGATCAGGACGTTCCGTCCTGATCCTGCTCGCAAGCTGTCAGCAAACCTGTATGACATACCACTGCTGTGTGTACAGTGAAAACCCCCTGATGATGGACAGAGGAACTGTCCGAAACAAGTAGAGTTCTATTCCAAAAATAAATTTGAGAAATTAGTGCATCTAGTTGGTTTTATTATAAGAATTTATCACGGTGCACGGTCACCTGAACATCAAAATTGGGTAAGCAATTTCGATTCCATACAATGCTTGGAATCTCTTGACTAGCTGAGGAAATGTTAGCTTCTCATAACGCCTCTGCACTGAATAGCGTTGTTAGGTGTATTGACAAAATGGAATGAGGCCGTACCAAGCAGTACAAGCAATTAAATAACATATATGGCAGCCCATTAAAGACAATGGTCTAACAAAGCACGCTGCACACAACAGTCCCATACGGCTTTTCCAATGCGTAGGAAACTCATAAAAGCGTGTCCGATTGCGTAGTGAGAAGCCTACAATCGAGAAATAAAATAGCTGGTCTGACTGGCTGAAGAGAAACTGCTAATATTGTGACGCAGATACATTCACCGACTTCTTAAACAAAATGGACACTGCATGTCTCTGTACAGGTAGGAAGAGTTAAAATAATGACTCCGTATTCTATTTAATTAATACGCCAATAAACGCACATATATTCATTTAATGATCTAAAATGCACATTAAAACACTTAACTTAAAACGCTCCTACATGTTTCGATCACACGATCATCCTCAGGGAGCATACATTGTACTCTGCTAATGTTATAGTTTAAAAACACTCAGTTTAGCAAGGAACAATGTATGCTCCCTGAGGATGATCGTATGATCGAAACATGTAGGAGCGTTTTAAGTGTTTTGATGTGAATTTTAGATCATTAAATGAACATATGTGCATTTGTTGGTGCATTAATTAAATAAACTACAGAATGCACGGTGCAACGATAAAGATAACGACATCGTAGTTTCACACATTGATTAGTCACGAGTTAAGATAAATGTCGTTCGAGTTTTAGGCGTATTACACCACTTGGCATAATAACTTAAACATTTTTTCGTGCTAGATCTGTCCGGAAAACAACCATGAGGGAAATAAACAAAAAAAAATTAAAAGGCAATCTCGGTGTAAACTCAATACTGATGTCCACAACAATCAGTACTACTTACCTATTCCATGGTGCAGTGTCCTTCTTGAGAAGCTAACTGGTTTGCAGCTAGTCAAAAAAATTCCCCGCATTTCACGGAACCCGAAGGTTCATTACCGCACTCACAAGCGTCCGCCACCTGTCTCTATCCTGGGCCAGCCCAATCGAGTCCATATACCCACATCCCACCTCCTGGAGATACATCCTAATATTATCCACCCATATACGCCTAGGTCTCCCCAGTGGTCTCTTAGTACTACAGATAATATAAATAGGGAACTCCAGTTTTCACCGTCTTCTGACGACAGCAATAACCTACATTCGTTTGGGTAGCTCAGTCACTAGTCACTACGGTCCGGGCTGGACGGTCGAAGAGCTGTGTTTCGATAATCTTCGGTACCTACCGTATTCGAGGCCCATGCAGTCTTAAATCCATTAGGCACAAGGAACATTTTGCCTTAGGCTAAAGCGGCCAGGGCATGAGGCTGACCGCTCTTCTCCATCTCGTGACAAGGTTAAGAATGAGTGGAGTCATACATCCACTCACCCCACATACACTTATGATGTCCAGAGGGAAGGCTTTCACACTCCTTCGAATTATAAAATTAAATGCATAACTAATTTCGAAATTCAAAGGAATCTAAAGATGTACACTTAACTGGAAAAACCACGCCCCACTCAAAACCCCATTTCAAACACCCCGCAATAAGGCCACTGACAAACATGTGGGATAACCTTACAAACGCAGGCAGAAGATCGTAGCAGGACAATGGACCTAAGGCCCCTTTGCCATGAGCGTAACTGCTTGGCGAACACACGTCTACTCTATCAGCGCCAGTTTTGAAATGGAGCATGAAGGGAGGGAAGGGGGGGGGGGTCGTTCTTGTGTTATCTCACGAGAAATTTTGGGAAAAAGGAAACGTGCATTTTGGATCGATCCCCTGCTGAATTCGAGGTGCTACCATGGCATATTTAACACGGTATTTAATGACACTTGTCTAACAGTGTGCTATTCACAAATATAAGGAGTGAGACATACAAACTGCAATCATGCCTGTTTTGTATGGACGTCAAACTTGGCCTCTCTCACACTGAGGGATGAACATGGGCCGAGGGTGTTCACTAATGTGTACAGGACGTGATGCCATGTCTTCTCATCGGCGGATACCACATCTTCGGACGACATGCTGGCACATCTGCTTCCTAAATATAAAGGCAACACGCTCCTCCCGCCATATGACTACACGGCGTCACAGACCACAAGACCACAACTTCAAAGTGACGCAGGAACAGAACAACACGTGCCAAGAAGCAGTCGTGGCCTACTGTAAGGTACACGTATTGTAACGCAAAACTGAGTACGGCACAGCGAAGGCCGTCATCGGTCGCTGTGAAGTAATTGTCGTCCGCTCTACGACAAGTACAACACCGCGTACTATGGAGCGGGCGGCGTAATTGGTCTCTATGCAGCAATGTAGCTATGAGTGGGTCTGTAGATGCATACGAGCATTACGTCGACACTTTCCTAAAGGAAAATGGGACCAGCACGAACAGCCTCAATAGAGTTACGCCGTCACTGGGTCGAAATCTGAACAAAAGACCTCCCAACACGAAGCAGGAGCCCCACCCGCCACACCGGTAAGTTCGATTTCCTTCACATGATCCACCCACAAACTCAAGTTATATAAACAGCTTTCTTCCCTGTTGCCAATGAACAGCAGTAGATGGATGGAGGCAATTACAAAGGCCTTAGTGAATGGGAGCAATGTCAGTAAGTTATTTTTAAAACAGAGAACATCAGATCCCCCTTCCTTCCGCTGTCTGTTCTGCTTCAAGTGGATAATTAGCAAAGATGTGTCTGGGTTGCTAGGCAACGCAATTATTCGGGGATACAAAGGCACAGTGCCTTCAGAGTTACGGCTGAAAGAATATCCAAAAAAGACACAGACTATAAGAGACTGCAGCCTTCCTTGCCTGGCATGGCTAGAGCCCAGTCTTAGAACTGTTTGAAGGAGGGCAGCAGAAAACACGAGTGTCGCAGACGGATCAAGTGCCTGCAACTTTACGTGATCACCCAGGCGGTGTGAAGTTTCGAGTCCCTCTCCCCAATAGGCAAAAGTTAAAAGGAACCCTAAGGCGATAGAAATACTTGTTTCCAAGAAACAGCTATCAGGTGGGGGAACTGTACCAACGTCTTGAAGTTCGGAACTTGAGCCTTCAGGCTTAAAGACATTAAATGGACAGGCTCAGTTCACTGCGTTAATTTGGCTTGACTGTCATTTAATTAGCACACCAACTAATGCACATGCATAAAACTTTTTATACATAAAAACACTTAAGATCGCTCCAACATGTTTCGATCCTAAAATCATCTTCAGGGAGCTACAATGTTCCTTGCTACAGTTACATTTTTAAAAACACTCACTGATTAATTTCCCCATTTTTAAAGCGGTTACACTTTTTAGTACTACTGATGATGGGTGCTGTGACACCCGAAAAATGTAAAATGACTTTGCAGTAAATAAATATCTGCATACTGTTGCATCTGGTTGGATTTTTATTAACACTGTATGTGCATTAGTTGGTGTGCTAATTAAATGACTCTACGAAATGCACAGTAAAACGTATGGATTGGCTTGACTGGTTTAACTGTGATTAAATAATTAGCAGATGGGTATAGAAGAAAACCCTCTTGAAAATTAAAACCCGCTAAAGCACAAACGTATGTCCTGCCGCACAAGAAGAGAAGACGCAGAGTGTCACCCATATCGATGCATGAAGCGCTGATGATGTCCTGTGGTAAGACCCTTCAAAATACAACAGCGTTAGTATCTTACTTTCAGGGGTGGGTGTGACACCGTCACGCGGCCCCAATAGGTCCAGATGTCACGAATTGTCACTGGTGGAATGATGATAACGTTCGAACATACTGGAAGAGAAATCAATCCCAGTATCATTTGGCCCACCATAAATCCCACACGGACTACCATGGCAGTGAATTCACATGGCAAATTCTTATAATAAAACGAACTAGATGCACTAACTTCTCAAATTTATTTTGGGAATAAAACTATACATGTTTCGGACAGTTCCTCATGATGGACAGAGGAACTGTCCGAAACATGTTTAGTTTTATTCCCAAAATAAATTTGAGAAATCATTGCATCTAATTGGTTTTATTATAAGAATACGAATATCCAATGGACAGGTTTGTGTATTTTGTTGGCTTAGTGCACGGTACGACAAACCTATGGCACATGTCATTCAGTGCTGTCCCATTTCTTATTTATTTTTCGCGATCAGCGTCTCTCACTATATCGCGAAGAACATGTGTACATACACACACATATGTCGGCGCAGAGACCGCATATGAATTAGAGTTGCTACTGCGGTACATGCCGGAAGGTCATAGGTTCGATTCCCGATGGTGTCATTGGAATTTTTCATTGACATTAACCTCCCGTCCACACTATGGCCCTGGGGTTGGCTCAGCCTCTAAGAGAAATGAGTACCAGCAATATTTCCTGGAGGTAAGGGCGGCCGGTGCGTAGGGCCGACAACCTTACCACCTTCATGTGACGACTGTCTTGAAATCTGGTAGCCTCAACCTCCTGGAACCCTCAGGGCCTACAATGGGGGCTACCTTTTTACCTTTAACCAATAATAACCCAGTGCAACATTTGCACAAAAATCTGGAGCGGTGCGCAGTGTTCACTGGATATTAATCATTGGGCCGCCGGCCTAGCGGTGACTAGGACATTGCACAAAACGTTTAAGAATCTTCTTCCCAACAGGAACTAGCAGCAGCCCCAGTTACTTCCACACTTTTTTCTTTATCGCATTCCTCGAGGAGGCCTTTATTAGAAATATAAAAATTTTACTATGCATTAATTATACAATGTATAATTATATGCATTAATAATAACGCAATAATTAATAACAGTTAAGGAAGGCTCCAAGACCTTGTTTCAAAAAGGTAACGGTAAAGCGTTCCCGTTACAGGCACGGTGTGGCCCAGAGGGTGGGTAGAGGTATAGCTCTACTCTTCCATGACTGCGGCACTAGAAGGGGGTGAATGGTCAGCAGCACGCCCCGGCCGCACTTTACCCCCGGGAAAGACCCGGTACCCATTTTACAGGAGGCTGGGTGGGCCCCAGGGCCGATCTGGACTGGAGGAAAATCTCGTCCCCACCGGGATTCGATCCCGGACCGTCCAGCCCGTAGTCAGTCGCTATACCGACTAAGCTACCGGGCCCACAAGACTTTGTTTTACTCCTCAAAATTCCCATGGACACGTGCAAGAATTTCTTCGAAATGTATAGACAATTTGGGCACGCGCCCTGAAAAAAGTTTCGCTAGCCCTGGTTTAGCCAGTCTGTCGGCGTCGCCAAGACTGCAGTCCATGGCGCTACTGAACGTGAATATTAGCAGTCATTTCTTAAGGTCGTTTTCATTACAGTGGCAATGAATTGCCCATTACGAGTTACTCAACGCGGCCTGTGTATGGAAAAGATAGACGTCAAATCTTAACTTATCCCCCTCCGCACCCCACTCCGATAAGGACCTGCACAAACGGCTAATCTGATTAATGAATGTAGCATGCTCTTTCCGATTCTTCTCCACAGTTCTATTGGCCACATTCATTAGCGCCCGACTGAGCCGCTCCAAGAGTAGAATATCGTAGTGAAAAATGCAATCGGCAGTGACATCACCATAAAAAAAAGTTGTGAAAATGCGAGCAGAAATGATGCCCGTATCTCAGACACAAACATTTAGTCAGATGTGGTATCGACTGCATGGCAGAAATCCTTCCGGGAATGGTAACCCGACTCGTCGCCAGTCCAGGCAATATACTACGCCAGCTGAGCTACCCGGCTCCTTGTCTTAACGACTCTCATTCTCAGTGAACAAGAGAATCTAAAAAACACACACGTCATAAACGTTAGACGTACCAAGACACGGCATTGGCTGCTGGCCTCCTTACCTGGCAACACCCGGAGGACTTGGCTTCCTGTGCTAGCTTTGGCCTTCGCTGTGGTAGTCTACGATGAATCATTCTCAAGTATATAAATCAAAGCAGCAGCAAGCTCGACACATGTACTGCCACTTGCAGCCAGTTCGTAGTGCGACCACGTCAAGGCCCTTCACCAAAGCGGTAATCCGTTAACGTAAGCGTAACAACGGTTAAAGTGTAGTTATAAGGGATCAGTGTTAGGGCCCAGAGATGCGTTTCGAGTGCAGGAATGGCTAAACAGTTCAAGATAGCGTTTTGGTTTGGTTGGTTAGCTCAAGACACACTGCCAAGGCGGTCCACAATATCGTACGAACATCGACACAGAGACATAACGTTATCCACCGGGTCAAACGTTGCGTTTTTACGATACTAAGTTGCACAGACCGATCCGTGTGTCGATATACAGCCAGTTAGATAGTTGGTTAGTTAGGCAGTTAGTTCGTTAGTTACTTAGTCAGTCAGTCAGTCAGAATAAACCCCACCGTGACAATACGGTGGCTGACCGATATCACAAGACAGCCACAGAACCAACGCCAATTCATACCACACAGAAACAAAACAACACGCAGAGATCAATAAATCAAACATCGGTCCAACACAACTATATTTATAAGAATTTTTTTTCCAATAAGCTACGTGTTTCAACACTAATACGTCAAAACACTCCATTATACAACAGTATATAAATACAGGTTATTACAGTTCCACACATCATTAGTCTACATCAAGCCAGACGATCTGAAACATGTAGCTTACTGAGAAACAAAATACCGTTTTTGTAAAAAAAAAAAAAAAACTATAAGTTAGACCGTATCGCTTGCCTCCCATAAATCCAAACCCTCGTCATTAACTCAAGGTATCGTAGATTCGTACTCTACTCTTCCATCGGTCACGTGGGAGGCGGTAACAGTTGTGGAGGGTATACCCTGAGGTGGTTACTACGACATACACTGACTAACGGGACTCTGGTCTACCCAAGCCAAGGTGGAAGATATCGTGCCGAAGGCTGCATGGCACTGGGGTAGAGATAACAGTGTCGTTAACAATCCCCTTGGGGAACCAGTCCGCACCCCATTGTATGTAGGCCTTCGTCTGTGTAGGGCTCCGTGGACGGTGACCTTATGGTTTTTTTCCATATGCAGGGCTCCTTTTTGGGGACTCCGGCAGATATACGAGTACATGAATGAATGGAATGGCTCTGGTGACGGAGTATCCCTGTCCATGGGGACCCTGTCAGGGAACATGGAAGGAGCTCGCTTAGCGGGGACTCTGACGAAAGATAAAAAGAGATATATTAAGAGAGACGTAAAAATGCCCTGTAAGCATAGGGGCCCTGTTGGGGAACCTGGAGGGGATTCGCTTGCAGGGACTTTTTGAGTGAAAGGACAGTATATCTGGTTTCCTTTCTTGGACCCAGAGGACATTAAGATTTTAAATCTGGAGGCCATCTGGAACTTCGGTAAAGGGACAGGGCTGTCCTGAGCTGATGACAGATTATGGGGCACAAAGGGCCAGTCTATAAGGCCTAGGTGCATCGGGACAGTACGGGCTCGAACCCAATACAAATCTATCCATCCATCTACCTACCTATCTATCTAGAACGCATCGCTTAATTTGCTGATAGCGTACGACACGCAACAGGATGTCACACATCAAACAGCCACAAAGTAATGCCAACAATGGCCGCATCACTGCAGACTATTTAATGTCGTTTTCGATTCCGTTAGAATCATCCGCAGCCCCAGCACATTTATTAATCGTAAATTGCAAGTCCGCGAACTACTGCGTCCAAGCAACTCAGAAATGTCTTGATAATATATAAACCTGGGAAAACGTCTGCATAACAAGGACTTCGTTTTGACGTTTTGCTGACCGTGCATCTCAGTATATTCATCTCAGTATTTAACCAACTTGATGCACAAAATCTGTTTCACAATAAGTTTTATTTCATGCCTCTACATGTTTCGAGCACATGTGCTCATCATCAGGAGGTCAAAATTGCATTACACAGCCTCTGGTATCA
>Ga0131853_10018919_pt1 | contig 12532 bp, 12 predicted proteins | sample TergutLab28metaG_FD_92764 | JGI IMG/M metagenome (GOLD analysis project Ga0131853, IMG submission 92764) | Labiotermes labralis P1 segment gut microbial communities from Petit-Saut dam, French Guiana - Lab288 P1 (version 2) (version 2) | ecosystem: Host-associated > Arthropoda: Insects >...
TAGCCAAAAAAAAGGAAATCCTCCTTCACCCGAAACACAGGGTTATAATAAATAGCATGTGTCACCTCCCCCCCCCCCCCCCCCCCAAAAAAAAAAAACCTGCATGAAGAATTTGGACATCAATGTCAACTTAAAATATGAAACAGTATTCAGTCTGTAAGTGAATAGGTGACACACAAGAAAGGTGAAAACAACATATTATAGTGAGGGAGATTTGATACTTAGGAAATAGTTCTAGCAACAAAGGTCTCTTCACTTACCAGTTAGGCATGGGGGGGAAAAAAAAATCTTGCACTGTGTTCAAGAATGTGTCAAAATCAATGAACAAGGGAAGATTAGATATGTGATTTGATATTGCAAATGAATCAGTGAATGTAGAATATACATGGAACAATGTTTTAGCAAAGTGAATGTCCATTTACATACAGAGTTGCAAAATAATATTGATTTGAGGCTGTCCCTTTTACAACACTTTCCTTCCATTAAGCACAATTTGCTGATTTTTCCAGAAATGTCTTAGGATAGTTTCACTGTATTTACATTCCACAGTTCCTTCATGGGACTAAGAGAAGATGCAAACATAAAATACATATATTTACAGTTCAAGTAAAAATTACTTATATCATGGTTACCTACCATGCACAACAACTGAAAATTTTAATCACAGCAAATTCACTAAGCAGACGTGAGATGACAGATACTCTCTAAACACTGGCCTAAATACTTTCATATCATGATTTAAACTTTTTATGGTGGGTGGAGAATTACTGAATAATTTGATTGCAGGCTACAATGGCGCACATCTATTGTGTACATCCTACATAACCCTCTTCAAGTCTGGCTGTATGGGTAGGTTATGCTACACACCAATAATATAGCAAAACAGTAAAGTACTGAGATGCATAGGAAGTTAAACAGTCATGCTATTCAACAGTATGATTGCTGCTGAAATATCTGGGATAAGTAGGAAGGTTAATGCACTTCAAACTATGGCTGACAAATTGCCTTGTGGCATAAAGCATAAGAGTACTGGTGCTAATCAGATAGAATATCTGGCACTATGAGGCTTAATCATGAATAATCAAATGACCGACCATCGACACTGTTTTTGAGAACACCCAACTATCTTTACTACCTCTCCAACTTACTTTTATTTCACTATCTGACTCTAATATCTGCTTATCATAACATATACATTGGGCTTTTTTAATGACTTGAGACAGAATCTTGCAGTACATCATACTTATATGTAGTGACTGCAGTGCGAAGTTATTCGTCTATAGTTCACATGTCAATAAAGACCAAGTTATTACCTGAGCCAACATGCGAATAATGGAAATGCAAAAGCATTTGTTCCTAAAAATATAGAGGATATAATTATTCCAATTAAAGTCTGCTTGACTTCTTTCTGTGATGGAACTCTACCTCGCATTATAGATGCCAACTGCAAAAGAAAGATACATGATATTAAAAACAAGTTTTTCACAGAAAGCAATAGTAGTTTGTAAATCAAGTTATATTATGAGAACACTAAACAGGTATACCAGTCTGGATTTTATAACTTTATTTGAACTTGTGCGAACACCCACATGGCAGCAACTGCTTTATCACACAGCACACCTCCTTCCTTAGTTACCCCAAATATCCAGCAACCACTTTTCCTCACAGCAGCTCTCTCCATGCTCCGCTCCAGAAATGGCCCTTTCATGCCACATCAGCAGCCTGTAGTGATTCACCTAACCATGGCCACAACTCTGCCGGCTAACCAATGGCAGAGCAGAAGATCAATGGAGCATAGTACAAAAATCCAGGTATCCTAGCCGCATTCAGGATTCGCTCACTACACATCAGAAAGGAGTAATCAGTCCGCAACACATCAGGAAGGAGTTACATCACTTGACTGCACAACCATGCTGCCCAGTGTGAAACGGGCACTCCACCACTCAGCTGAGGTAATGCCACTGTCAGCATCCAGCCTGCCTGGGACTCAGTTCCATCTGCCAACACAGCAGCCAGCTGTCCGGATGCAACCCATGGCACCATTTCTGCCTGCCATATCCAGACCGGTCGTGAGTACTGCTGCTAACCAGCCCAGCCAGCAAGCGCACCAGCATCTAGCTGCTTTACTTTACAGCGGCCCTCTGATGGATACTCCAAAGCAACAGATACACTTGTAATCACGGCATTCCTGCCACAATCACTATTGCTACTGTATGACTATCAACACTTCAATAAATTTCTATATATATGTTGGTACTGTAGTTGTTACCCCACAACACGACACTACCCCACAAATAATTGGTGACCCCGACATGATCCCACAAACCGAATGGACCATATGAAGTTTAAAAGTCTTTTGATAACAGTTTTATACACTGATTAAAATTACTCCCTTGGACTCAAACACGCAAGTCTGTCTAAAAGAAAAAAACTAACTTTTGAAATTCACTCTCTTTCTGTTACCAGGCGAACAAAAATCTACTGCTATATTCATATTGTCCATTACACCATTACCCATCAACTAAGGAGAAATTATGCTTAGACTTTTGTTCACATTATGGAAATAGGGCCAGTTTCTGTAATGTACAAGTTTAAAATGAGTAGGACAGTAGGCAGAGTGAAAAAGAGTAGTTTTAATCAGTACATGGATGCTGCAATGATACTAAGTCTTACTCTGCACAAGGTTCTGATTCACACTGCTGCTGGGGCTGGCTATACTGACTGAAATATTTCAAACTTTTCATCAGTCCATCAGTTATACATCAGAACAGTGCCCCAGAACATACCATAATTTATTCACTCCGTAACTGCCACTTTTCATATGATGCCATGATTTTTGGTTAAAGTGGTATATACTGCTCACCAGTTACATTAGACTAATCGGAGAGAGTATTATCCTTCTGCACAGGATAATATGCTTCATAAAGTGAGGATACAGTTTCAGTAGACAAATTTATTTACGAAAGTCACTTGAACAATTTGTAGCAGACATCCCCAAGAGCTTGTGTAACGGTTTACTAGTATGTAATTTCCACCAATTAATCTTCAACATAAAGTCTTGTAAAATCAACTACAGAGCCACTGACTTTAAAGACGTTTTGCTGAAATTGTGTTGAATGGACAGTAATATTGCTACATAAACTTTAATAGTAAACTTTGGTTAACAGCAAAGACTGCAAATTCACTGCACAACTGTGGCTAAAGCCAAATGTTCTGTTCAAAGCAGAGCCAAAAATAATATTAAAAACTGAATAACAACTAAAAATGAAGAATAAATGATAAAGAATAACTTAAAAATGTCTTTGTCATCACGTAACAATAAGTGCCTGCCATGCTCTGAACTTGCTACATACAGCTTTCAAGAGTTTTAGATTTTGATTCAGTTTGCAAATGGCTCTTCATATCAAAGCTGCAAAACTCAAAATAAACAGGATTCTGCAGTCACAACTTCACTATGTCAAATACTGCTCTCTCAACCAAGCACCTAGAAGACTGGACTTCCAAGACCACAATCTTATCTAATGTCATTAGATTTTAACTGAAGAAGACTGGTACATCCTAACTGTACCTTTCTCATAACTACAATAAACCAGATTGCCTGCCAAATCTCCAGTCTATGGTCATGTTCTTTGCAAGATGGCCCATTACAAACCCATGCACATCCAAATTTTCATTCACAATTCTTCTACCACACCTCCATCACTGATGTTTAACCTCAAAAAGTGATTGTCATTGCTGCCGTTCAGTCAAGAGGAAGCACTCCTGCCTTGTAGCTGGAAAGACCCTGCTTCCAACCAAGGATATATTAGAAGCCAAACCTTTCCTCTCAGTTTGGTAAAATAAAGGAGTACCAGACTGGATTAACAGATTAACCTCTAGCCCACAATTTACGGAAGAGCCCAATAACTGGTATTTCGTCTCTCTAACTTCTTTTATTTCTACTTGTCTCTTCCCAATTGATGGGCCGGAAAGAGACACTTCAATATTATTTTATTTTATATAATACTTTCCCTAATTTTCACAAAATAATCACACAGTTCGAAGCAGCTGTCTTCCGATATATTAGTCCACATTTTCTTACATTGCATTTACTTCAATTCGTAGTCTTGAACAGTTTGTTAGCATTTGGCCATATGTACTACATAATTTACGATATTCATTAAAAAAAAAAGGATAATAAACACGATTAATGAATCACAATTTTTCTCACCATGTAACCTACGAACATGACCCACTGCACAATCTATCGTACATACATCCATGCACCAACACATAACAAACTGCACTTACCATATACACGGTAACATATATCCTGAAACTTTCCTCCAAGGCATGGATTCCTAACCCAGTTACTGCTGTTGAACACGATTCCGTCCATGGATGCACATATTCTACACAAGGCGTTGGTATGGTTTTGAATTTACTGAAAATCACCATGTTGAAAAAACAGTACTGATGCTCATCTTTTACTACACCAAATAGCTGCGACAGCTGCCTACTCCACGCAACCTTCAAACACACACGAAATTCTTTGTCATGATTCAACGTCATACCACACGTGTCACACTTTTAAACCTAATCAACGAACATTTATTTTTCAGCTGAAATCAGTTGGCGAACATGAATCCCGAATACTGGCAACACTGTAACACGCAAACCGCAGGGAACTACTTGGCAAAGGAGTGCAACGATGTCGCAGTCTGCCGAGTGTGGCGCTGCAGTCGTTCCTAAATGGTTCGCAAGTCTCCCAAAACGCACCACGCTATGAGTTGTTGCTGCGCGCATGCGCATTTACCTGAGGTTGGAGACGTAGTTAAAGCGGTTGGCAGACGAACTACGATTCTCGATATTGGTGACGAGGTGAAGGGACTTTGTGAATTGGTCCACTTTCTGTCGAAGAATGATTGGTTGGCGGGAGTCCACGAAAATAAACCGTTACCATGAGGTGGGTGGAAGGAGGTGCGCGCCGAAAAGGTTACTGCGCGGCCCGTGAGAGTGGAATGACTTTGAACCATTCATTTAAAGATTCAAGCATTCAACATTTTTAATATATTTGAGATTATAATTGGTTAATATTAATCAGTATAATTTGCAAGTAATATATTTTCCATGAATAGTTTTTTTGACAGAAGAAACTTCACCTCGTTGCCCGCCTTCACTGCATCACCAAGCACAGGTACAAGCGCATGCGCGCAGCAACAGCACACACCATACCGCGTTTTGGGAGACAAGTGAACGACAGCAGCGCCACATTCGGCAGACTACGACATCGCTTTACCCCTTTTTACAAGTCATCCAAACGCAGAATGAGAATCTCTGCCACAGATCGCGTTAAGTTCGGTACGCTTTAGACAAATGGACACTGGCTAAAGCCACTACCCAACACGTGTGGCGCTGCGATCTTATGGGCGTGTCGTGTCGTCACTATGTGTGTCGTCAACTATTGCGTCACCAATTGTGCGTCATCATTTACATCACACGCCCTTTTCTTGTTTACTGAATTATTTACTCCACTTCAGCCGATTTTAGGTTTGGTTTTAAGCTATTCTTATAATTCAAATCAATTTCTTATCTCGTTCATAAAACGTTCTGTTACTTCTTTGGCTATGTGTGTAATTCTAATGCTTTTCCCTCCCACACCGTCTTCTTATTCCCTGATTTATTTTCTCCAATTCAGGTTAGGTTAGGTGGGATTTTAAGCTATTCCTAGAATTCACATTCATTTCTTATCTCGTTCATTAAACGCTGAGTTACTTCTTAGGCTATTGTGTTATTACAATGCATTTTTCGGCCACTGCCGTCGTACGTATGTGTCGTCTGCTTTGGCGCCATTTCAGTTACGTCACATACCCAACTATGTTTCAAGCTATTCCTATAAATACAATTTCGCTACAAATTACGTGTGGTTTTTGGCTATGTGTGCAATTAAAATGCGTAATTAACATACTTTTACTTCCTTTCCGTTCTTTACGTTTTCAGTCTTATACATGCATTCCGTTTACCTTTGCCCCGCTCTTTTTTCCCCCCACCCACACAACACTTCCTGCACACAATTCATTCGCGCCTAAAACGTTGTCCAGTGCAGTTCCGCATGGGTGAAGTTCAGTGCTGTGTCCTAAGTGCGAAAATGGTGGCAAAAATTAACGAAATCGTTGATAATTACGAGAAAGGCCTGCAGGAGATGCCATTCATTCCGCGGGGTTCGTTCAGACGTCGGATGCTACGTCAAGACGGCGGGTCTTCCTCAGCCAATACAACAGTGGGGAAGACTACGAGTACCACCTGGCATAGTACATGTTCCTGGCGAGGTGCAAGGCGCAAGGCATTTCACCCTTCGTCCAATTCCTCCACCTCGTCGCCAACACCGATTCGAACATGTGAACCGTGCCAGCTACTTCTGCCGGCGACACGTGATCACACGAATGGGCATCACCTGCTACAGTTAATTTACTCCTACAGTACGTCACACCCATGACGTCACTAACCCTACCACACTGTGTCAAGGATATAATGTGGGCTCCGCTCCCCATTATATCCGTGATGACGGACATCTTCTGTCTAGGAATCTAAAGTACATCCGTTAAGTTGTCATGTTTTCGTTGATCACACTGCCTATTCCAGTTTCTGGGGGTTCAAATCGAGTAGGTAAAATGGTAGTGGTGTAGTGTCTGTTGATTTTTAAGAAGTTAATTACGGCGTTTGAAACCCTGTCTTAGATATGTGGCAGTTCGCGGTGTTTTATCTCGACGTGGTAGAAGCGTGGGGGTTTTGGCACAGGAATAGAAGAGCCCACCGCCCAAGTTTATAGTAAGGCCATAGTTTATTTTGGGATTATGATATAACTCTACAATTTTTCGTTCACACGCAGTACAAAACAGTATTATTTCACAAGACATATTTGTAGCTGAGCGTGCAGTTTGTGCATATACACACATTGATTCCCGCTTTCGTTGCATGTAACTGGCGCCGCACGATACATCAGATAAGCTGCATCATGGTTGACATATCAAATAAGAACCCCAACAGTATGTGACTTGACTGTAACGGGCTTTGCAGAAAGTCTGTGTCTCATCCCAAAACATATGCAACAGAATCTGTACTAAAAGCTATACTGAAATCTTTGTCAAATGTGCGTGGAACTGCTTGCACAATTTTGAACGAGATGATGAGCACCTTTGAGGGAGGAACGTAGGCTGAGGGTGTTGCGTAGAATATTTGGGGCTAAGAGGGACGAGGTGACGGGAGTGGAGAAAAATGCATAATGGGTTAATGATCTGTACCACTCACCCAATATTGTTCGGGTGATAAAATCGAGAAGAATGAGATGGGTGGGACATGTAGCGTGTAAGGGGGAGGGGAGAGTCTTATACGGGGTTTTAGGGAAAACCTGGGGAAAGGAGACCCAGGCATAGGTGGGAGGTTAATAGATGGATCTTAAGGAAGAGGGATGTGGGGGCATGGACTGGATCAAGCTGGCTCAGGATAGGGACGGGTGGTGGGCTCGTGTGATTGTGGTAATGAGACTTCGGGTTCCATAAAATGCGGGGAATTTCTTGACTAGCTGAAAACGTGTTAGATTCTCAAGAAGGACTCTGCTCAGTGGAGTAAGTAAGTAAAAGATGAGCTCTTCAGTTTCCCTTAAACCACTTTGACGTGGAAAACTTGGCAGGTAAGAACCACTTGTAATGTGCTACAATGCAACCAAAGATACATGGTGCGAAAATCTTGGGATTCAAATCTAGGTGGGACACATTGAAGTATGTTTTATGAGTGTATTGGTGTGTTCACTAAATAATATGGCATCTGAAATTTGTAAAAGTGAAGCCTGATGTGGTAAAAACAAATAGGCATTAAAGCTTGCTTTTAGTATTGAAACAACCATTGGACTGCTCAACATGAGATCCAATGTTGGTGTAATATGGATGTAAATGGTGGAGTGGTTAGGATGGCATATCATGACTGATCATTGCTTGTCCTACTACTACTACTAACTACTACTATATAATTTCTGACCCATTAATTTTCCTTGCCTTACATATTGTTTAATTAGACCTATATTAGGACTTAAACACTGAAATGATTTAAGATCCAGTTTGTAAGTTCTCGTTTGTGTTTAATGTAACCATATTCTTTCCAGAAGTAGTTTGTGCAATGCAGTTTCTGCAGCATGTCTTTCCTGCTTTTTTGTAACTGCTGGGAAGGATGAGTGTTTGTTATGTGTTAACAGAAAAGATGTTTCTGCTGAAAAAAATATAAATTGTTGAAGATTGACGTCCCAAGTATGTCTTGAGAGATATGGATGTGGAAGTGGGTTTTGGGTAATGTGATGTGTCTGTGTATTCCTACTTTGTTATTCTGAATTATGACAACTCCTGGCCTGGTAGGTTGTTATAAGTGTTGCAGAGGAAGAGACTGTTTTACCTGCAGTGTATATTTGTTCAAAACATTGGTATCTGCCTTCACAAACAGTTAAATTTTGAATCTTCAAAATGTTAAAGCTTGAAATATTTTAATAATATTATTATACTGAAAAGGTGGATTTTTTGTTTGATTTTGTTTAAGTATATACTGCAGGAGTAAGGTTATTGCATCACATACAGTACTGTGTTATGTGCACCATAATTACAAGTACTTGTACTCTGTGATGTTATGGCACTGTTCCAATAAAGTGGTGAAACTGTGTGGTGGCTGCACATGCTGCGTGCAGTGTCAGACATATTAGACTGTTGTTGTCTTGGTCCATAATGATGTTGAACAATGGGTGTTTTGTAATAATTGTTTAAACTTTATTTTAGAATATTTTGTCAGGATGGTCCAAGGAAAGCAATAGGAATTAGTACTGATAGGGCACAGGTTTCTGATCTGTGCTGATGGTAATAGTTTACTGCATGAATGCATACTAGCAGGAAAAATGCAGAAGCCAGGTATGTTGTACACCAGGAATGGGATTGGTGTTGAATGCAGAGTAAACTCTGTGTAAATAGATGTCTTATAAACAGAACATAGAAAAAAATGATAATGTAGAGATAGCTGCTGTGTTTGTTGTTAGTGTCATGGTGTTGTGATTTTTTGGAGTGCCAGTAAGTTATCAGAGTTGTAAGTTGTATCATGGAGGTGTTGGGCGTGGGTACTACCCAGCAGTTGTGAATCTGTTGTTTCCTGAGATCATAACATTAAGGTATATGGAAATGTAACTTTATTGTGAGTGGCCATAAATTGCGTGTGTCTGAGAATGAGTTGATTGGGACCAAAGAGGGAGGAAAATCACAGATGTTGGAGAAAATTACATTATGAGGAGTATCATAGTTTAAAAAGTTTTTTTTTATACCACAGTGTAACGGCCCTATCGGGACAAGGCCTCCTCATTATTGAGGATTCTTGATCAAAAGGGGTTGTTACAATGGTAAAATTAAGGATGATATAAGCAGGGAAACTGACAAGCATGGGGTAGATCTGAAAGGCATATAAAGTTTTGGTGGTAAAAGATGAGGAGAAGAGATCTTGTGGACAAAAGAGTGATGGAGTGGAGGGTAACATTAAAATGTATTTGAAGAAAGTAGATTGGCAGGGTGTGGGCTGGTTTTGTCTCAGGTTATAAACCTGCAGCAGGTGTTTCAGAACATGTTAATCAAGCTTCATCATTCATAAGAAGAGGGGTGCCTGCAGGCAAAAGTTTATGTGGCATTGCCGAATATTTTCAGCATATTTACTGCATTTTCTTTGCCTACAACAAAGCATACAAGTTCACATGCACCAAGCAGATAGTGACAGATACCTGAGGTTTCTGGGTCGTTTCAGAATAGTGGGTCATCAGTATGGATCTCATTTTATGTCACCCTTCTGTCACTTGGAATTTGGTGGTGGCCCTTAGATTTATTTGCATAAGATAAAAATCATTTCTCCTGTACCTGAGGATTGTTGTCTGTTGAGCATAGACTATGCTTTGTGTATTTGGTTTGTTATGACACATCAGTGCTATTTTCTGTTTGAAGCAGTTATAAGGACTTGTAACCCAAAATACCGCAGTGCTTACGAAATCTTTTTAAAATTCTTATGTGTATATTTCAGAGCCTGGACAAACGTCTGAACAGATGAAAGGGTCACAAGTTGGTATGGGAAGTACATCTAGTGGTGGCCTTATAAGCACTTTGTACTATTGGTTCAAACCATTGTATCTAATGAGGCTTTGAATATTTAATCTGATTAATAACATTGAGGTAGATTTCACTAATCGGAGTCGAGTTCACCAGTAAACACGCACATTTTTAAAAGTTCATGTGAAATATCATGGTCTAGTAGGCAGGACTGCTGATGTCATGTGTAGGTGTGGAGGTTAAATCATACCTCCATGTATGTTCAACGTGTTGTAACCATGAAGTAATTCTCGTCTATGTTTTGTTTACTCTATGGATATTTCCTGATCTGAAAAGTGTTAATTATATTGACAAAAGGCCATAATAAGACAAACGAGCCTATGGATATTATAAACTTAGTATCTGTGTAACGTTTCTTACATTGTATAAGTTCGGGCGTGTCCCGTGTGTGAGCGTGCAATCGTGAAGAACGACTGCCAGATACATGAGAGGGTGTGTAGTTACGAACAAAGTATGCGCTCCACTGCTGTTTTCTCAAACTGTTACATCAAATATCATATTCTGTTTAACTGTGTTCTTATCATTTACCTGACTGTTGTTTTGTGTTTCTTCGTAGATATAAAATTTCTCCTTTGTGTCCATTAGTCTACCTTTGTTTGTCGTAAATAGCACTTTCAGAATGTCTTCCATGGGGCCAATAGAATGTCTACTCTTCATCAAGTGTATGGCAAATTTGGATTTATTATTTGCATGTTTATAGTCATGTAAATGCTCTTATAAATGTACGCAGAAGGAACGGCCAGTCTGTCCAACATATTTCATGTTGCAATCGAGGCATTTAAGTTGATAAACTCCACTTTTTTCAAACTGTTTTTGATTCTGGTTATGTTTTAGAGAGAGATACTTGCTGATGGTATTTTTTGTGGTGAAAGCAATTTTAACTGAGGTTCCTTTAAACAATTTAGTAATAAATTTTGTTTCTTTACCTATATATGTGAATTTTGCCCATTTGTTTGTATTGTGTTTCGTCTTCTTAACTTCCTGGCACCGTCTGGGCCCCTCCAGGTTTGTAATGGGACTGCTTTACCTTTTACTGTACAAAATTTGGAAAGTGCATAGAGGGTTCACATTTTAAATCTCTAGGTGTTGTCTTCTCTGAAGACTTGCGTGCATTAAACATGGGTAGGGACTAGGAACCTCGTTCCATTAAAGATTTCAAACCATCCTGAGTGTTGTAGAGACTGTTGAAGTTTGTATAAGGTGCATTGTCACCATGGTAGCATACACATATCAGTTTGGTTCAGTCTTGATTGTTCAAATAGTTCTTTGTCTTGCACGTTAAGTACAGCATACAGTATTCATATTCATCGATCAGTGATTCTTCTCCATATATAATAAATTACTGAGTTTACTGCAAGGATTTTTCTAAAACTTCACCAAAGAAACTCTGTATTTGCTAGGCTGTTTGGTCACTATAGGGTTATAATTGTGGTAGTTGAGGTTGGCTCATCATTCCCCTCTAAATGTATGACATTGGGACAGCCCCTCGCAAACTAGCAAGGATCACAACATAGTAAGCTGAGCAGAGTACTTAAAAGTGGACAGTTACTGCAGTAGTGGATTTTAGACACATGTAAAGAACAAAGGAAAAAGCAGCATAAGTCAGTTCTGCAATGTCTCATGCATTGGCACATTTCACAGATACTGTCACAAAATATGGCACAGCGACACATTATTTAGTTGATGATTCCCTCTTTGCTTACATTCTTGCTTTTTGAAGATTGACATTTTTTCAATGTGTAGTGTTTCATTTTCTTCCTTACAAAAAACATTTCATTGTTTATTGACATTTTTTCAATGTGTAGTGTTTCATTTTCTTCCTTACAAAATACATTTCATTGTTTATTGATTCATTTTTACCTCACTGAAAGCACCCAAGACTCTGTTGTGATAACCCATTATATAATGCTGTGGAGGCAGCAGCTATTCCAATACTGAGAACAATGTAATGCCATAATTGCATTCAGTGGGCAAGGTGTGGGGTTTTTAATGTGAAGGCAGCTGAGAGATGTAATGAGTATTGTACATGAAAGGACTGTGACAGGCAGTCAGTGGAACTTCATTAGTTTACTCCTGCTTTCTGGTATACATATGAAGTGATGTGTAGCATTCATTCACATTTTGTAAATACATAATGAATTGTGTGACATGCTCTGAACTAGTTTTTCAATGAGTTGTAGAATAACATTCCATGTAAAGCATGAATTTTATGTGCTGCCTTCATCTTTCAAATGTCCCTGAATATCCGCACACACTTTAACCTTTTGGTGCCGGAATTATTTTTTTAATTTTAGCACACCCTGTATATAAAATGTGAATAATACAGGAACCAAATATGTTAGAATTATGAAACAAACTGCATTTTGAAGAGAAAAAAA
>Ga0131853_10018921_pt1 | contig 12530 bp, 6 predicted proteins | sample TergutLab28metaG_FD_92764 | JGI IMG/M metagenome (GOLD analysis project Ga0131853, IMG submission 92764) | Labiotermes labralis P1 segment gut microbial communities from Petit-Saut dam, French Guiana - Lab288 P1 (version 2) (version 2) | ecosystem: Host-associated > Arthropoda: Insects >...
CACAGGTGTGTAGTTACAAAAAGCACACAGTTGTGTAGGTAAAAATAGTGCACAGGTGAGAGGTTACAAATAACACACAGGTGTGTAGGTACAAATAGCACACAGGTGTGTAGGTAAAAATAGCGCACAGGTGTGAGGTTACAAGTAGCACACAGGTGTGTAGGTACAAATAGCACACAGGTGTGTAGGTAAAAATAGCGCACAGGTGTGAGGTTACAAATAGCACACAGATGTGTAGGTAAAATAGCACACAGGTGTGTAGTTACAAATAACACACAGGTGTGTAGGCACAAATAACAAACAGGTGTGTAGGTACAAATAGCACACAGGTGTGTAAGTACAAATAACAGAGTTGTGCAGGTACAAATAGCACACAGTTGTGTAGTTACAAATAGCACACGGGTGTGTAGGTACAAATAGCACAATGTAAAATTGGTTTATACATTTTCATTGAACAGAAACTCCTATTAAAATTTTTTCACAGAAATAAAAAGTTTTTAAATTTCTAAGTGGCCGGATTACCTAAAACAGTGACACAATAATTATTAATTATTCATTAATTTGTGTTGATACAACTCTTCTATTAGGAGGAGATAAACCTCTCAGAGAACTGAAGACACATAAAGGTGATGAAGAATTTAAGAGAAGAAGAAATTCCACAGTGGCTTCACACTGAAGACCCCTTAGCCTTGAACAATCGTTTATTGTCATACTGTGGATTGTTACCAGCAAACACAGTTACTATGAAAAGGGTGAATATGACAGTCTGCACAATCATAATCATTCTAACGTCGACGATGGTAACAGGAGCATTCATACAAGCCTATCTCTCACGGACAAATTTCATGGCAATTATTGAATGTGGCACCGTCTGTATTACTCAGCTAAAATGCCTCATCAAGTTTTCAGTAATGCTGATCTACAGCAAAGATCTTCGTCTTGTTATAAATAACTTGAAAGAAAACTTTTATGTTCACGAAAATATTTTCAAGAACGAAATAGTTGCGAAGATCCAATTTGGCAAGCGAACTGCTTGGTGGATCACTGTACCATATACATCTATCTTTATTGGTACCGTCGGTCTGTATGTTGTTGAGAAGATGCCAGCTCTGTATAGTGAAGAAAAGTTATCAGTCACCGCTAATGGGACAAATATCACTGAGACATTCCATCGGAATTTCCCTTTCAAATTATGGTTACCTTTTGACGAAGAGAAAAGTCCATCGTATGAAATTGGTTTCTTATATCAAATTGTTTGTCTTACCGTCGAAGTATATTACGCCACCATAATTGACACGTTTATTGTGGTTCTGATGATGTTCGCCGCAATTCAATTTGAACTGCTAGAGATGGCTGTTCAGCTTCCAGCGGATAGCGTGGCTATGCGGATAGGAATAAATACTGCGCCTTCACAAGGTAAGTGAGACACGAAGGTAATATTTACCGGACAAGTGAAGCGAACAGTAACTTTTACAAGGCCTTTGGGAAGGAAAGAGTTCTTTACAAGGTCAGTGCAATGGACAGTAATTTTTACACGTTTTTTATCTTAGTAATTACCCAACTTGATGCACAAAATTTTTGTTTTACAATAAGTTTATTTCATGCCTCTACATGTTTCGAGCACCATATGCTCATCATCAGCAGAGGCTGTATAATACAATTTTGACCTGCTGATGATGAGCACATGGTGCTCGAAACATGTAGAGGCATGAAATAAACTTATTGTAAAACAAAAATTTTGTGTATCAAGTTGGTTAATTACTAAGATAAATACACTGAGATGCACGGTCAGCAAAACATAAGAAAATAGTCACACGTGTTTTTGTTCGCTAAACTGGATTGACTTGAGACAAGATTGCTTGCTGCTAGATATCCTGAACATTAAGCGATTGGCACATATCTTAACGCGAAGATATCCCACAAAGGCTTCAAAAATGTGTCATCATTCACATATTCGTAATCGACATTGCAGTGTGGCACACTGACAAAATTTACAAAAGTTACACTCAAGAAGAGCTTAAACATCTAAACGAATCCTTTATTCTTCTAGTATCTCTTGTTTGAGAAAGTGAATAAATTTGCCAATCGGGTAATTTGGTCGAATATACGAGTAATTTCTTAAATTTACAAAGTTAAGTTCATTTTACGGCGCCATTTCAACTACAAATATTACGTAAATCGAATTCTCTAGAAAGATGATTATGAATATTTAGGATATGTGATCGTAAGATGTGCGTACTCTGCTGGACAGCCTTAGGAGACAAGTCGCAAAGTGTCACATAAACGGTGACCTGACCAAGATTCAAACCCGTCACTCTCCGGGCAATATTCAGAAATGTTGTCGCTATAAAGACACGCACAGTCCTGACACGGTGGTGGTGGTGCATACGTTGACCTATACTTCAAGTTTAACGAGTACTGCAACCTCATTACCTTCTTCAGTGCCAAATTTCGCAAGTACTTGGCTTCGAGTCGATTCTACCCTAAAGAAGAGTTCCTTCCCTGCTCAGTAGTTTATACTGTCCACTCACTTCTTGTGTCTTTCCAAGCTATAATTCACTACGGTAATGTTTTATTCTTATCAAACGGCGCGTTCAGTTATTTCCAATTCATATAATATCTTATTTTAGTTAATCTTTTCTGTCCTTCCTAAACGCTTCCTTCTAATTTGGTGTAAAACTGCAAATGACACTGAGTTAAGGAGAATCAAAATTGCCGAGAGGCTCAAGCAGTTCATGCAGTTGAATGCACTGCTCCACCCTGATGACGGAAGCTCTACACGCCTTAAAATGATCAGTAACATGGGTAGAACACTTTATTCTCCATAAACACCGAAAATAACCTCAAATATCGCGTCCATTAATTACTCTCTAAATTTCTCGCACGACGGTGGTGGTAATTTGTCAGTTTGTTTGAAGTTTTAGTTCCTTATTTATTTCAATTTAGTATACGATCATAAGTGCTGACTCAAATGTTCATGATGTGTAAGGCGAAGGTCTCAAGCAGCCTTATTGCTGGGATAGAGGGTACGAAACCGCGGACGACATGGATGTCCGTCTCTTGTTAGGCGCCTTCAAAAAATTGTGAAAAGCGATTAATAGCTTCGTCAACTGTGTCTGACGATAGGTCTGTCCGTACGGAACAACTTTACAGCCACTGGACGGATTTATGTTAAATGTGATATTTTGAGATTTTTCGAAAATATGTTGAGAAAATTCAAGTTACGTTGAAATCGGACAAGAATTGAATCACACGAAGCTGCAGACAAACACAACACATTCCATGTTCAGAAGCTTTTTCTGAAATCGTGCCATTTGTGAGATAATGTGGAAAAATACCGTAGAGCCGGGAAGGCTACAGTGACAATATGGTGCATGCCCATTGCATGCTGGTTAGCTAAGGCTACAAATGCACACTCAGAATACGCAATAATGGATTTTCCACTTCAACAACCATTGCACGAGCGGACCTCAATGTTACGTTATCTGTCTTGCTTGTTCTGTGTGTAGTGTAGGTAGCAGCCTCTGTGACGAGCTGATCACTCGTTCAGAGGAGTCCTACCGTGTGCGCGTGCGCGTGTGCGTGCGCGCGCGCGTGTGTGTGTGTGTGTTTTATCCATATACCTTAAAAGAGGTGGCCAGAGTTGGAAAATTGCGCCACAATAATAGTCATCATATATAATGATAGTGGCTCACATAAGATTACAGTTAAATGCATTATACTTCATGATAACCTGTGACTGCAGATTCACAGCGAGCTATCAGCCAGACGGCAACTGCTCAACAAGAAAATAAACACTTTCCTGAACGGAGTCGCTCGTGTCTTGGCAACACTGTAGTCGTCCACGATGACAACGTAGAAGGAAGTAAGACGACTTACAGCACTGAGCATTGCAGACGGGAGATGGACTCTTACTTGGGTCGTTGCGTTGAGCGTCACCAGGCTATACTAAAGTAATGCTCTAACTTCTTATGTTATAAAAGGGAACTTAGCGTATCTAACCGCTACATTAGTAAATAAACTGACTTTATGGACATTTCCATTTTATGTATTAAGAATTAACACACTTCTACGCTACGGGGAGAGAATCGGTCCCATTCTTCAGGCTGACTTCTTCCAATGCAAATGTTGCTACATAATAATTATTTACACTCTAATTAAACAAGGATTAGATTCATGTAAGTTTATACAGCATATGTAAATAACAGTTAGAAAATATGGCTATAAAAATCTAACCGAATATCAGGTGCACAAAATATGTCACTGGTCACTATAGATATTTTGTTACCAAACAATGAATGATGTTGTGTAGTGACATTTGTTTTGGAAAAGCGAGCCTAAAGACGGGGAATGATCCTGTCCCCGAAACGTAATGTGTTAAATTTTAAAACAGACCATGGAAAAGTCGATTAAAGTCAATGAATTCAGATGTCATGCAGCATCTTCAGAACTATACAGAATTGTGCTACTTCAGTGGTCTGAAGATATTGTAATATTTTGCAGGGAAGGCCCCCCACTTCTCTGCAAGTCAGCTACTGAGGTAGCTATATCTATCGGTCTGTCCGTCCGTCTCTTCATTCCATCACAAACGTTGTACTGCATACACTTATTTAACTACTTTTGTTAGTCTGTATGAATAAGGTAATATTCTTGGTAGCCTCCCTACCGCTGACATGATAGTGTCGGTTGTTCACATTTGCGTAACCGATACATTTCATCACTGTTCAGTGTAAGGTCCCGAACCACCCTGGGCAAAGTCCCAATAGCTCATTTTTACTTGGTACAAGTAAAGCTTCCCCTGCCCACGCCCTAAAGGCACAAGAAGGAGGTGAGTGGTTAGCATCACACCCCAGTCGTTTTATCCCCGGAAAAGAAACCTGAAATTAATCTCATAGAATGCTAGGTGGGCCATAGAGGCGTTTTTCAGGAGAGAAAGATCTCTTGTCCCAACGGGATTCGAACCCCGGACGGTAGAGTTTTAGCCTAGTCACTATGCCGACTACGGGGGACTTTCATGAAGTAATATACAAAATATGTGTCATAATTTTACCAGAGTATTGTAAGTTCTAGTCCTAATAATTCATAATACAACTGTATCTAACAGACACTCTTTTGACATATATGAGTACTTATGCACATTAAAACATCTGGCAGCTCCCCTCTGTTAAGCTAATTAACAACTCTGTTCTTGCTCAATTTTACTCTTTCAACTAACTCAAATTCCAGACAATTGGTATGTGGTGAGCAATTTAAAGATGCCTAAGAGCTGAAAATATTCTCAGGGTTTATAAAACCTAAAGCGTTAATTATTCTAGGCCCAAGTCTCCAAAACCTACATTTTTTCTTCAGATTTTTAGAATTATATGCGGATATTCTGTCCATTTCTCACCTCTCAAAAGTGCATATGCCCCTTCTATCTCATCGTCATTGATTCTATCGTTATATTTGGTGTACAGCAGGAATTAGGAAGCTGATCGTAGACTTCTCTCCACTTTCCTGTCATTTTCTCCTTCTTCGGTTCCAGCGACCTTCTCAACAAAATTTTTAAACCCTCAAATCATCAGCAGATACAATTATAGTATCAGGTACTCTAGACTTAAAACTGGGTGAAAAGACACGGGTAAGAACCGCAAGATATTATGCAGAGTATGAATTCATGACAGCACTAATAAAAATTATGATTAATTTCATCCTACGTCCAGCACAATGTAACAAAGGCTAGAATTTATAACAGTACGTCAGAGAATGCTAGATGTAATTTCCCTTTCACATATGGCAGGGGTGGCCAGCTAGACGAGCTTAAAGAGCCCCACTTTATGAGGCACAGAAGGCAAGAGTAACTTCCTTATCCACCAAGCCAAACTTAAGGTAACAAACCTGCTCACTGCCTCAGTAAAAGCATTCAGAACGAGCTGCATCAATCATGTGTGTGAACTGCCTTTGACACCCTGACATACGGCGAAATTTTAATTATCCTGCGAGCTAATATTGGTAACAGTGAAGAAATCAATAATCCATTACAGAGATACAGCCTGATACACATATAATTTTAAATGTCATTATCGAAACGGGCTAATACTGATTACAATTTCCTTCTGAAACTTTAATAAAATTACTCGATAATTACCAATAACTAGATACTTTCTAAAATCTTATGATAAAATTCGTCTTTATCATGACGACAAACTTCCACTTGCAGGTACATCGAACGTTTGAACACTTTAAGCAGTCCGATACAGTTCCTGCAAGCACTGACATCTTCGTTTCTCATCTGCACCCTTGGATTCACAGCAATGGTAAGCTGTAACCAGTAAACTGTAGCACACAATTGCAACATAACTTGAAATTTATAATTTTAAAACTTCAAAAATTTTCGGGAAATAAAGAGGGGAGTGTTCATTCCCAAAGCCCGAAGCTCCATTTCAATAAGTACGATGTCACTTAAAATTAAAAAAAAAGTAAAATACTTCAAATTTCTTCAGTGACAAATTATAAAACACAGTTTTCTTTTAAATTCGCCAATGGTTCCAGTTTATGCATGGCTATTTATCATTCCCTAATTATGTGTGATTCTAAAATGTTTTACGCGTCACTTAGTCCTTGCTTCAATATGAAACACCTGAGTCCTTCCGGAGATACCTGTAATATCAAGTTACAACAAGGCGTCTCCAATATAAGATATAACGTCTGCTTCGGTTTTGTATAATGTAAAATTCAATAATATCTGTATGCATTTATTCGAGTTTCTATTAAGAATATTACACAGTATAACACAATATTATAGCTAAAGAGGATTAAAACATTCCACCAGTACTAACGCCTAGTTTCTTTTGTACCAAATACCTTAAAATTTCTGTTGGATTAAATTGAAATGTCAACATCCAGGTCAGTGGAAATATATAGTTGTCACTATAGCATTTATGGAGTAAAACTGAACTAAACACTTTCTCCTCTTATGTTCCACGAGGGACATACACAATGGGGTACAGTACTGCTGGAGAGGTCTTTGTTCTGGTCAGAAAATTAAATGCCTTTCATAAAATCCAACACTTCACAGACGTCTTGCAAGTGACAAACGCTCGCACGAAATAGTGCCTTAAAACAATAACCCCAAAACAGAAGTTTTCTTCATTAAAAGTTTGCGAAATGTACTATAAATCTAGTACAATCAGGATACTACGCCATATTGAAATAACTACGTCTCTGTGAATGAGAATCCGCGCTATTTACGACAATATTAATTTTTGTGTGTTCTGTTCTGACGGTGTCGGCAGGAAATCCTCAGACTCTGAAAACCCACGGTACTTACTGTTCACAGAAGTACTTCAGATTTGCCAGAGAAATATTTCAGCCCTGCGGCCTCCCGTAACAAATGCATTAACTCCGTATTTTACTTGCAGAGTGCATTCATGGCTTTCGTTTGCGGCAAAGAATAATAGTGTGTTATGTCCTTAAGCGTCAGACATCTGCAGACGCAGGAACAAATTATTGCCGTGCTTTATTAAGTGTACAATAATATAAAAAATATTGTTAAAAAGTTTTCAGAACTAAGTGGCATCCACTTTTTATGCCATGCCCCACCCAAAAAACACAAAAAAGTGCCTGTTTCTTAAAAGACGCAGTTTTATGTACGTTCCGTATACAGTAAGAGTTGGCACTGGACCCAAAGGAACCAGGATTGAATCAGTTTTAAGTATTTTAATGTAATTTTAAATTACTAAAGATTATATATGTACATTTGTTGGTGTGTTACTTAAATAAACTACAAAATGCACGGTGCAACGATAAAGACTGTTCCACACACAGCCATAAAAAACGGAACTTCTTCGTAATTCTCCCCAGTCCCTCCAGGTAACTGACGGAAAAGTACCACGATTAGGCTATAAAAGTTTCCTTCCAAATCTCTTTCAGTTCACCATTCATTAATCACTCCACCATCGGTGGTATATATTCTAAAATACCGACAACGTCGTCAAATGATCACACACCTAACAAAGTCATGGCAGTTGAATATGTTTGATACACAGTATTCTGTATATTCATACCAGTAAGGGACAAAATTAAAGGCACCAAGGTGACCATGGCTACACGTGTGTTTGAAGGCACACGTCTACTACGGTTCGGAGTACATACTTCCGCTAACATTTAAACAGATTCCGCCCAAACTTTGTGCATAGTAAGTTTTAATATTTCCTAAAAATTTTAGTTTGTTAGTCTGCATAAAATTGAATGCAAATATGCAGCACATTTGCTTGATAAACACGTTTACACAGAAGGCATGCCGAAAAAATATTACCAAAATTTATTTTTGTGTTTGTGTGTCAACAGTTTGCTGGCAATGCGGCCATGTTGCTAAAGCTCATTATGTACGCTTTTAGTTCACTTCTCCAGATCGGACTTCCTTGCTGGTTTGCCACAAAGCTTCGGGTGCAGGTACGTTCATTGCGCTCACTTAACAACACACACACACACACACACACACGTGCTGTGAAGGTACGTACACGGATAACATTCATTTAACATACATTCTTCACGAACAGATACTACAATTTGAGATAGAGATTGCTGTTTAATGTGTATGGCTGTCGGTGTAGATCATCAATTGTCAACTACGGCTGGTCTGAATATCTAAATATGGGCGAATGACTAAATGCATAACAGCTGTGCAATCACATCCCCTCGACAAATGCAAGTCTCTTTTTATCTTTTTAACGACAAAATAAACTTACCCGAAATTATTAGAATATATATATATATATATATATATATATATATACGTTCTTTTCTTATAATAAAACCAAGGAGATGCACTAATATCTCAAATTTATTTTTGGAATAGGATTCTACATGTTTCGGACAGTTCCTCTGTCCATTATCAGGATTCTAGCACTGTACACACAGCAAAACTTGTGTAACATATACCTATTGCTGTATATACAGTGCTAGAATCCCGATGATGGACAGAGGAACTGTCCGAAACACGTAGAGTCCTATTCCAAAAATAAATTTGAGATATTAGTGCATCTAGTTGGTTTTATTATAAGAATATATCACGATACACGGTTCTCTGAATGTCAAAAATATATATATGTTATTATTGATTTCTGAATTCTGTCTAAACGTAAGCGAAGGAAAACGTATTTCTGTACTGGAACTGCCAATGCGATAATCAGTTGCGTTCCCCATTATACAGGTGGTCAATCTGTCAATTCCATTAGTTTAAAATATGTGTTAAAATCTTGTAATTTACGTACTGCAAAGTACCAATAATGTCACTCAATAAAACATGTATGTATATATCGGTTTCAAAACGTCGTTCTACGTTGTCCGACACCTAGACTCCACTGCTTCCTACCTTCCCACTGGCCTTCATTTAGGTTTCTTTCGTTCATGGCCTTCCTTATACCTTTCATTCAGTTTTTCTTCGGTCTTCCTAGTGCTCTCTTTTGTTTCGGCATCCACTTCAAAGCTATTTTGGGTTATCTTCCTTCTGTCATTCTTTGAAAATGGCCGTACCATGTAAGCTGGTTCTGTTCAATTTCTTCTATAATTGGTTCCTCTAATCAAATTTGTTGTCTTATAGTTACATTTCTAATTCTTTCTTTTCTTGATATTCTAGAGGATCTCCTCAGTGCATCTATCTCTGTAGCTTCGACCAGTCTTTTATTATTTTCTGTGAGTCTCCATGTTTCGGAACCATACAATAAACTGCTTTTAATCAATGCATTATAAATGTTCAATTTTCTCTCCTTTCTTGTGTCTCAATAAAACATAGGAGTGATAATATTTAAAAAAAAACCTTTTCCCTCCACCCACAAACGTGGGTCCTATTTGAACGTCGTGTATAACCTTTTGTTGCTCAGCTGTTGTACACCGTAAATTTGTCTTCCCTAGACATTCAGAACGCGACCCACAGGACAAATGCGGTTCGTCTGAAAATTTTAGCAGAGAAATGGTTCACGTAATTAGTTGTGACAGATAAACTAGCAGGCCAGTAAGCACTGCACCTCCTTTATCGCCGCCAAAATACCGGAATTTTTAAGTGCCAACAGACAGTACTTCACCAGCCTTACATAAATTCATGCAGCCGGCCAACACCTGAATCTCTAACCAAGAGGTTCAGTTTAGAAAAATCTTGGACAACCCCATCAATATCAACGCGATAACTTATCAGATTTTCTGATATTCCGCACCAAAGCCAGCTTATCATTTTACGTGTGACACCCGGATCTGTCGAAGCGTAGAACGTGTAATCTGTATCAGCAGGTCGAACAAATTATCACTTCATCATACGGAGATAAAATATTCCTATGACTTTGACATTTTTTTTATCTTGAAGATATCCTGGAATAGTTCGGTGACATTTGTAGAAAAATATATCGTTGGGGAACAAAATAAACAAAGGCTTGTGCATTTAATTGCAATTAATTATATTTTTCTGTAATAATACTGAACTCTCCCCCAGGGCGAGAGGATTGCAGAAGCGGCATACGCTTGCGAGTGGTACGACGAACCAGTTTTCTTCCAGAGATCTATCCGTCTCATCATGATGAGAGCCCAGCGCCCGGTCGTCCTGACGGTTGGTCCGTTTGGGACGGTTTCGCTAGAATTACTCGCAGCGGTATGTCACGTTCTTAATTTTTGGCTTGGGTTACAGAATCATTAACAAATTAGCACTATTATAATCTTAACTTACTGTCATACGAAATGAGACCTATACGTACGTGGAAATTTTGATGTTTTGTTGACCGTGAATCTCAGTACAATCTTAGTAATTAACCAACTTAATGCACAAAATCTTGTTTTATAAGAAGTTCATTCTAAGCTTCTACATGTTTCGAGCACTATGTGCTCATCATCAGGAGGTCAAAATTGTACGAGTATTATACAGCATCTGGTATCATCACACCTGTAGGTGGCATCTGGTATCATCACACACGTTGTGCACGGGACGGCCACCTACAGGTGTGATGATACCAGATGCTGTATAATACTCGTACAATTTTGACCTCTTGATGACGAGCACATAGTGCTCGAAACATGTAGAAGCTTATAATGAACTTCTTATAAAACAAGATTTTGTGCATTAAGTTGGTTAATTACTAAGATTAGTACATGGAACTGTTTGAAGCTGATAGGTCAGCCAGATGCATGACCCCCTGTCTGTCTGTCTGTTTGCATACAGGATTGGCCCCATCATGGAACCAGTATATCAGCATTCCCTGACTGTAACTTTCGAATTTGGATCAGTCTGATATTTCGTACCAAGTGCCTATTATCAGTAACCCGGTAGCGGTATTTTAAACGTCCGTCTCGCTCGGCACAAACGGTTCTACATACACAATTCCCAGCCGCAGTCAACCACTGCGTTGACAGTCACTTCGCTTACGTGTCCTCATAAACGGACAACCCCGTAAGTGCTACAGTTCTTTCGTATACCCTGAAATAAAATATGAGAACGACCCACAACACTAAAAGGTAAAGGTCACCCGTTAACATGACTGAAAGAGTGGGGGAGTGGAGGTGTAGCTCCGCTCATGCTTATTCTCGCCTTCGATGGGGTTTGTTATTCAACATCATGCCCCGGGTGCGTTACTCCCGACAAGAAGCTCCGACACCCACTGCAGAGGAGGCTGGATGGGCCTCATTGTCGGGCTGGAAGGATACGGAAAGGAGAAGATCGCTTGTCCCTGCAGGCCCCGACAGTCCAGCCGGTAGCGAGTTGTTATACCGACTAAGCTATCCGAGCCCACACACACACACGAAATACACATTACTGCTGATAATAAAACAATACAGAAGTTTAAGTATTTGCTTAGGTTTCCCGTTCACGTACTCGCTAGGTACGAGGACCTCAAAGTCGAGTCACCCACGTATTGCAGATAAAGGTTTACAGGGGTTTTAGTGCGAAGTGTTATCCAGAACTTTCGTACAGATGTTCAGAAAACCACGATATTTCTGAATCATGTCAGTGACATCACAGTAGGGTTCTGGCTGAATGCTGCCAGTGCACATGTTCACGCTTTGTTGACGTTGTCGTTCATGGTAGTTAGAGTACATTAGGGGCAACAATTTTGTAGACTTTAATCAGAATAATTTTGTAAACTTTAATCAAAAGTACTGAATGGTTATATTTTTATGCTCAATAAATGAGAATTTCTAGCCATCTTAAATAAGTGTATCCTAGTATGGAAAAGAAACCAACTAGATGTCAGTTTGTGTTATCCTTTATTTCTCCTTTACAAGTTGCTCAACATGTTTCGGGCATACATGTGCCCATCTTCAGGAGCTGACGACTGCGAAGTGTTGTTACCACGTGTTGGTATTGTGCCATGGCTGCAGGAAGGCTGTGCGACGAACTCCTCAATGGACACACTACCTGCTAACCGGTTCTGACAGCCTTCCTGCAGCCACGGCACAATACCAACACGTGGTAGAGCACGTTCGAAACGTGATGGCACAGGCGCAGAAACCAGATTTGGTCTTTCAGCAAAACGGACGAGTCCATTTAAATCGGGGGGGGGGGGGGG
>Ga0131853_10018928_pt1 | contig 12528 bp, 9 predicted proteins | sample TergutLab28metaG_FD_92764 | JGI IMG/M metagenome (GOLD analysis project Ga0131853, IMG submission 92764) | Labiotermes labralis P1 segment gut microbial communities from Petit-Saut dam, French Guiana - Lab288 P1 (version 2) (version 2) | ecosystem: Host-associated > Arthropoda: Insects >...
CCAACACACATCGTACCAGAGCAATACAACCCATGAAATAACTCAACAAATAAGTCGCAAGCTTCTGAGGATGGATGTATTAACATCCGAAACATGTTGAGCATTAAATAATGAAATAAAAAAGCAAGTAACATCAAGTTGGTCTTTCTTTATTCGACTATCAAGATGACGCACGGTCCAATAAACATAATGTGATGTGCTTTTTTCCTGAATTTCACTACTTAAAAATATTGGGGTCACCATAAAATCGCCAACTAAAAACTAATTGAAATTTCTGCACTTTTTACATTCTATTAAAATTTGAGGCTGTCCTTGTTTCAGGAAAATATGGTTATGTGGTTGGTAAACGCAATGAAAAACAATGGACACCAATGATGATAATGACTAAATGTCATGCAACTATCTAAATCCATGCAAGTGTTAGATGCATGATTAAGCAGTCTTGGTAATGAACTATGAACTTGAATAATGTATCTCAGTCTCACAAATACAACCAATATTTCTGTCAATTGCCCCTTATCTACATCCCTTCTGCTTTGTGGTACCTGTACTTCATGTAATGATGGGTCCCAGTAGAAATTCCTACATTAGTTGATGTGGCACTGAATGATGGGTGGTGGAATGGTTAGCTGTTGGATCCAGCCAGCTGCTTCAGTTGCAAATATGGGCATCACTCCGGAGAATTTTGGGTTGGCTGGTATTAATGAACGGGCACTTCACATATGGTGAGATAGACCGTTAAAGGAAAATGTACTTTTGAACTGTCCCACTTGATTCTCCTGTACTGTTCACTACAAGCATGTAGTCACTTGTACCGATCAGTTCAAATTTACTACGTATAATTTAAAAATTTATTTGTTATACTGTGATGATAGCTGGAAGAACATTGCCAGTTTAGAACAATGCACACTGTAATGTCACTTGTAAGTTTACATGATTAACTACGAATTCCCTTGATAAAATAATCACTATTTATTACTTATGTACACGTAACCTCTACTGATTCAGACCAATTAAATAGCTTTAACTCTTCAAAGTGGCCATATAACTTTCTCAAATCAAAAATGGATATATGGTAATTCATCATAGTATACCACATGTGCATATATCTTTTCCTGTGCCTAAATTCAGAGTCCCTGTGCTATGAAACTGCAATAGCTTCACCCTGCAATAATTTGGCTTCTGTGACAATTTCCAACCAAACTTAAAACACTAATTTATTTTTCTTATTTGGATTTTTCTTTTTTCCAACTGGTCATTCAATCAGGGGTTCAAAATAATGTCATTAACTTATCTTGCAGATTTATTGCTCACCGACCTTCTTTCAAGCAATCTTTTTGGAGTCTGGGCTGAGTGGCAACTCCCATGTGATGAGAGATCACCACTTACATCTGTCAAAGAGCAAAACTTTGACCCTTGAGTAGCTTGGAATCCAAGTTGCTCAAATAGCAATCACAACTGTGAATACTGTTACTTCAGTCCTTTATAATAGGCTGTTCAGCTGCTGAAAGAAGTTCCTGTTTTGAACTAAACTTTTTCCATACTTCACAGGCACAAATGTCTGGTTAACAATACTGAACATTATAAAGACCAATTAGAAATCATATTTGGGTAAGAAGCACCGGATTTGAATTGGAACTTGCCCTGCCACATGTCTTGTTGCAATATGGAACAATGTTTGGACTGAACATGGTAAATTCTAAATTTACTAGGAATGGTTCCTACTTCAGTAAGGTTTGTGTTCTTGTAACCATGGGAGGACGGGATTTTGGGGTAAATGACTGACAATAAAAACACAATAAATCACGTGAAACTAAACACCAGAAATGAAAAAGCACTACAGTACAGACACAGATAGACTAACTTCTGATAATGGGCATTTTCAGTTAAAGTGTAATAACATACAAAAAAATTAACTGCAGCATAATTTCTGTGACAATGAGATGTCTTCTAACCCCCCCATCGATATAAATTAAAAGCATCAAACCAAAAGAAGTACTGATGTCAATTACTTCTGTTACTGGATACAAAAGAGAGGCAATTTGAAATTTTATAGTTATGAATTCATTGTAGATGTATCTAAAAATTTGTGGGTCAGAAGAAGATATTCTTGCTATGACATCAGAGAGATTGATTGGTAATACATGCTGCAGAAATATGACTTGACCTCTGATGAGGTCAAAATAATGGAAAGTTTTTACTACATCTGATATCAAATACATTTTCACACCACTAATTGAGACTGCCTGTGTGCAAGCTAAAAGATGCAATGAAAGTGAATGAAACAAAGAACATATTCCAAAAGTCAATTCTGAAACACACCAACATCTACACACTTAAAACAGTTATTTTATGTTCATCTGGTACAAAAAGACACGTATACAAACAGCAGAATCCCTGCTCTAGTCAAATATTTATATAGGCAGCAAAGCATGTGCAGTAAAGCTGAAACATACACAAATACGAATCAGTTAACAACCTCCACTTCTTCTTTAGCAAGACACAGGAATATTACCAGATGCTCACTTACTGCAAATCAAAGCTTCTTCTTATGTTTATTGGACTGTGCATCATCTTGATAGTTGAATAAAGATAGACCAACTTGATGTCACTTGCTTTTTTTATTTCATTATTTAATGCTCAACATGTTTCAGATGTTAATACAACCATCCTCAGGAGCTTGCAACTTATTTGTTGAGTTATTTCATGGGTTGTATTGCTCTGGTTCGATGCATGTTGGTGTTACGTTGTGGTTTGGCTGGGGTGGTGTGATATCTGGATGCAGGCTGAAGCACTACTGTGCATCCGGATACCACACCACCTCAGCCAAACCACAACATAACACCAACACGCATCGAACCAGAGCAATACAACCCATGAAATAACTCAATAAATAAGTCGCAAGCTCCTGGGGAAGGATGTACTAGCATCTGAAACATGTTGAGCATTAAATAATGAAATAAAAAAGCAAGTGACATCAAGTTGGTCTCTCTTTATTCAAAGCTTCTTTATTTGTTCCAGGGCTTATATGTTACTCAAAAAAGAATTTGTAATATACTGAGTGCTAGAAGATAACTTACTTTATTTCTTAGGAAATATTTCCGTTACATCCAGATGCTCTCTCATTTTCAGTAGCCATATGGAAATAGGAACATCTTCAGAAACTAACAGACTTTAATAATGTTATCTGGCTAACCTGGACACTTAATGAACTCTCTGAATAAAATATTTAATGACCTGTAAATAACTGAGTACAAATTGTGAAACAAACAGCCCCTTTGCAACAACTCCACATAAAGTGAAAACTTGGAAGGTCTGCTCAAGCTAACCACCAGTGACCATACAGAACTGACATACAGCAAACTTTCTACCAGACAAAATACGGATCCATGAAAGAAACACTGAAGTAAATTCCGGAAACATGTGGACAGTATGTAAGATGAGTTGTAGTTTACAAAGACTATAAACAAATTTACATTTCAGGTTCCGGCCAGTTTCATGTATCATGCACGGCCAAATTAACATGCAAAACACAAGTGTAAACTCTATAATGCTCTTAGTTTCCAAGTAATAACACAGTACTGCATTTCATGACTCAACCTAGTTGAGGTGTGTATCCTTATATTAAGCTGCTCAGTTCTTTTAAAGCCCCAAAGTGAGATTATCAATGTAAACTATTTTATCAAGACTGAGACTAATGGAGAGGCCTGAGCAGTCATTTTTCTGACAGCAAGGGCATGGTCCATTAAAAACAGAAGTATATGCGGACTGTGTGGACTGCAACTCAGCATGTAACAACTACAATTTCACCATGTCCAATGACTACAGCCACTCAGCTCATATTTCAAAGCAAGTGGCAAGAAAGAAAAGTGTTACACAATGTTAAGCCACATTCGGTCAATAGTCTAGATATGAAATAAAATATACTGCATTTCTGATATTTTGTCCTTTCTCAACAATGAAAACACAGCACAGTATAAGATAAAAATCACAGTTATCTGGTTATAATTATTTAGCCATTTTTTTTTTAACTTTTCTGTATTACATTTTACAACTGATCCAAGTCAGACACTTAAATGATGTATGAAATGTCTTTCTGCCATCTCAGTGCTAACCGTCATTTCAGATGGCTTTGTTGTGGATGGAATAAGAATGACGAAAACAACCACAACCCATTCCATCACGAAACAATGGGACTGCTGATGAACAACAGCCTTCATTTCTGGATACCATAAATCATTTCAATAAAAATTAATAAAACAGCACGGCATGGTACCTGAACAATTTTTCTGGCACCTCATTCTGCACATAAAATACTGATCATGGAAGGAGTGGGCTGATAAAGGATACACCAAATGGCCACCACCAGCATTTCCCCACAAACATGACACATGAACATAAAATTCTCCTTGTGACGGGTTGAGTCTCCTGCTGCATTATATCTCCAGTTTCATGGTATGTCCCAATATTTCTAAGTGCTTCATGATATACTCCCCCTATCTACAAAGCCACATTCAGCACAAATTCCCACATTAAATACGAATGATCCACTAGGGTTGATTAAACAAGAATTCAGTCATTTCAGTTGTATCTACCATACAATCAATCATCATTCATACAGGCTATTGAATAATTCCGGTAATGAAGATCAGATTAATCACAGAATCTGATATGACACCTGACAGAGTTCAATGGACTTCAGCAAGTGAATCATTGTATGAATCCACAGAGAACCGTCTCATCACACGTCTGGCTACATAATGTAACTCTGGGTAACCAGCCATTCTCATGCCATACATATACCAAATGCATACACATGCACACACACACACACACACATACCACAACAGCACACAAGACTTAGTTATCATGTATAATATAATTAATTGTTATACTGTAGTAGTGCATCATCAGGGTGAGGGAGGGAGGCTTGACATAATGGTGGCAGCTGTGTGGGTGCTCCCCGTCTCATCATGTGACACTGGCGGGTGTAGGGTAGCGAGCAAACTCGCTGTTACTAGGATTGTTGAGGACACTGTCCCTAGAATTGGAGTGGGACGTCGCCCGCAGCAACGTCACTGCCTCACGCTCTGGGCTGCACTGCACAACTGCTAGTCATTTTTGACGTCCTGACTTCTTCTTCTTACGTTTGAAGAAGCAACAGCATCTGCAGAGAAATATTACAGACATGTCTTATTATATGCAGACCACAGCCTCTGTCCACTGTCAACAATTCGGTCACTGACCAGGAATGATCATATTTTAAAAGGAAAAGCTTCATTTACTCAACCATAAGGCAAGAATTTTATAATAGTATAAACAACCAACTAGATGCAACAATAACAATTTATTAGTAATTTCAATCAGTTCAACATGTTTCGGGCGATAATTTTGCCCATCCTCCGGAGCACTAGACTGTGTTTACAGTTGCCTGCTGGTGACAGCAGGCAGCATCGCCAGTGTATTATACCACAAGCTGTAAACACAGTCTAGTGCCCCTGAGGATGGGCGAAATTATCGCCCGAAACATGTTGAGCTGATTGAAATTACTAATAAACTGTTATTGTTGCATCTAGTTGGTTGTTTATACTATTATATCAGAGATGTACGGTCACACAAACATCAAATTTGCAAGGATTTTAATTTGTATGTTCATTAAAAAGTAGATCTGTTTATATGTGCAAATTCTGAAAAAGTGTAAAGTGTTACACAGTGCACAATGATTTCTTAAAAAAATACAGGCTTTCAAAATAACATACACTGAAATATACCTGCAAAATGCAATTTTAATATAACAGCAGTAACTGTTACCATTACTGCAACAGATGCATGATATCTATCACGGTCTATACTTTTTTGGCAAACAATGCTTCTGAAATATACATCTTAATGATGCATAATAACAATAATAATAAAAATGAAACACATTTCACGGGCAAACTAACATTACATGTGGCACAAATTGTAAATACAGAATAGCTGCAACACTATATACCCTAGAAACATGGTTTGTTTCAGGTATATAATTGTAAATACCCTGCATAAAGGTAATAACAAGGATGATGATACTACTACTACTACTACTACTACTAATAATAATAATAATAATAAATGTAACCATACATGCAGCACTTTGATGCTGCACACAGAAACAACGTATTTGTTCTCATACAAATATTCTTGGGAAATATTGTTCATATTGATATGCAGGATTCAGGACATCAAGACTACCAAATCTCACTAGTAAGTTTATAGATGTACACAGACCCTCTGTGCCGAATACAAAACAATTTAGGATCTGCTAGGTTATTATTTATACATTAATAACATCTGAGTTTTAAGTGACCAGCTGTAAAGGAGGCTCAGAGTGAAAAGAGAAGTAACCATGTGGAATGTGAAAAATCCATTTCCGCTTGCAAAAACAGAATATAACCTCATAGTTAACATACTTCATGAATGCAACTGTTGATATTTTTGTGGCAGCGTGGTTGAGGACTCTGCACTTCTGGGCTGTGTCAATGGATAACTGGCTCCCAATGTTTTGAACAAATGTCATGAACTGATTACAGTGACACTGTGTCATATCTCAGAACAAAGGAGCTCTTGTTTAATGAATTACATACGTTACTTTCTGACGATATGATATTTTCCTGCAATTAATTTTTATTACTGTGCTTACTTATTCTAAAAAAACTACACCCAATTCTTTCTCATCAAAAGTGGGCAAAATTGATGTGACTTACTTTGTTTCATCTACAATTTCAACCTCTGCTTGTGCTGTAATAGGAGTGTTTGAATGCCCTGCCGTTGGATCATCATTGGCTAATTCGCCATTGGTTGAACTCACAACCTAATAACCAAAGAAACACAGAAAATAAGATACATTACATACAGTAACACCATTATCATGAATGAAATTGCTACCACTTAAATTGAATACAAATGAAACTAACATGCAGTCAAACAAATTATTCCAAGATGTAAGTGTTATGTTGTGCAGTCTTATTTGGCAACATAAAATATGCTTTTAACACAAACAATACAATCACATATCATAACTGTTTGTTCTTCCCTTTCATGAACAGTGTAATGACAAATATTCAGTACTTAAAATAAATCTACACTATTGTAACATTAAACGTAAGTTTATGGACAGACAAAGTGGCAACTCAAGCAACAATGAAGTGCTTCAAATTATTCTGTATATGAAGTTCTTAAAAATGTCATCTTTAACAACTACTACAGCAACATGTACCTCTCTAGAATGCTACTTCAAAATCCTATCTATAGTGAATTAATAATACACACCTTGCAACAAAACAAATATTTATAATCATAGCAGCAAAAAGCTCTATCCCACCAACAGGGACGTTCCTATGGCTTTTCCCATTTTCATATTTCCTGTATCTGATACAGTGGGATAATTATATAAGGCTTGTGTTGTTCAACACTGATTTGTTTCATTACAGCAAGGACTGTTATTTTAAATAGTTTCGACTTTTCACAGTGCTGATTCGTCATGATTATGATTTTCTGGGACGTGACTCTGTTCCTCACAGATGAATACTGACACTATGGAGGCATATGCTGCCTCCATAGTGTCAGTTGTGACATGAGCAGAGTCATATAGGCAAGCTGTAGCTAATCAGATCTGTGAAGTGGAGAAAGGAGACAGAACCCACAGCAAATCAATAAATAGTTACGTTCACTGTTCTACTGGCTTCGGCAACATTTCATCTGCTCTTCACCGTACCCAACCTATACAACCCACTGCATCCTGACTTTCACTAACAAAGGCAGCGTGTTCCTCTGAAATGTTCACGTCCACCACAAGACAACACGTTGTCAAAACCCAAATCAAAGTCTGAAGCCTGCCATTTTCTTCGCTTAAAATTAAATATGGGGTTCACATCTGACTCACCTGAACCGATCCATGTCGGTCGGCAGGTGTAAGGTTGCCTAACTGGTTCCCCTGTTGTTTGGGGATGTCTGGCCAAGCAGGAACTCCTTTCCCAGCTACCTGCATGCATAGTACAAGCCAAACATGTCACACACACATACACACACACACACACATGTATTAACACAAAACACATCCACTTCCTCTCAGAGAGACAAGAAGCAAGCGCTCAGTTTCAGTGCTATCACAATTAGTTTGGGATTTCTACCAATATACCACTCTGATGCGGTTAACTGCATGCGAAGCCCTGCTCTATTTAACAATATGGGCTTCCTGTCTTATCAACATATAAAGCTGTCCTATAATCCAAGTAGTGTTTGTACATATGCATTAGCTTCCCTTCACACTGCAGAACTTGCATTCAAGAAGGCTGCACTTTTAACAGACCAAAGAACATTACATTACAGAATGCAATATGTAAACTCCAATATTTAAAATGTAAATAACATCAATATTTGTTCCATCACAGGCGAGAAACAACTTCATAAATGTATCACTTCTACTTTCATTGAATTGTACATGTAAGTGGCTTATGGAAGCAGAACTGTAATGTAACCACCAGTTAGGGACAACACAAGAAATGGCATGTTACGATAATTAGTCTAGTACTCACCAAATTTCTACTTCATGCTATATCATAAAATAAGACACTCACTTCAGCAGGGAATATTATTACATTTATAATACGTTTAACTTAGCAAAAAGCCCATAAGAAATCTGTCAAAATATTTTGAAAATGCACTTCACTGCAGCAATAACAAGGAAAAACATTAAAGTCTCTGATCCTACATACTGCAACTAATTTTACCTTTACAAAGAGAGAATCAGACCACACGTGCCTGTGATTCTAAACTAGACATCTCACACACAGTGCGGAAATGGCTAAATTTTGTCTATGACTAAGCCAACTACCTGAGCACTTCTTGAACCAAATGTGACCCCTCTGTTTATTATGGGAAGGCACTTTTGAGTGAAAGGCATTACAAAAACCCAGTGTAAGGCATAATAAAAACCCTGTAACTCATGAGTGATGACACTGCACATTACTGTACAAAACAAGCTCTGACACCTGAGAGGAAGGAGAAAAATTATGGGTTTCTTGGCATTTTCTCCTTACATCAGAGGAGATGATTCTTCTTACAGGGAGTAATTCAATATACTTGTGTATTGTTAATTTTTTCAAACATTCATAATCAAATCTCATACAAGAAACAGCTGTTTACTCATATCAAATGACAGTCCAATTTAACTAACCTGCAACATACATCTAATTTATACAGACAACATGGCAAATGCTATGTTGGAAGACCTGAAAGAAGATGGTCATAACAGTGGTAAGACTTGCAGCAGGCCCCAGGGCCCTAAAACTTGGAATATAGATTGCAGAACCCAACCATGTTAATATCTCTTATCTGAAGTATAGGTAATGAAAGCAAACAACAAATTAGAAATGCAAAATTCTGAGGTTCTCCTGACAGTGATCATGATTACTGTCTGCTGGGATGTGAAAGCATGTAGCCTGGTACAAAATTACCATGTTTTGGAGAAATGTACCGCATACACCTTCTTTCTCTTCTATCCTGGAGATGGAGAGAGAAGGTTTCTACAGAATGGCGGTAAATTTCTACCAGTTCACACAGTGTTGCACCCCAGTAGACAATGTGTGTGATTTGAGGCTGTCAGCTCTACTGCTCAAGACACAACTCTTCCATATGTTACTCTGGGAAACTGTGCTATTGGCTACAGAGAGTTCCTGATGCTTTGTGAGATGAATGCATTAAAATCCTTTGGAGTATGAGGATTATGTACCCAATGACACAATGTAACAACTCAGAAGGTATGACAAAATCTTCAACCTTCAAGGCATAAGGAACCTCAGTTATAAAAGTAGGCATTGTAAATCTGACCCCATGCAATGCATACAGTGCATTATTATTTCTGTTCCACCAATCTTTGCCACCATCTACTTTCAGTAATCAGCCAGTGTGTACTTCCCAGCTGTGAAAACAGAAAACTGTTAACAACTCATCAGTAAGGGTAAAACACTTTGCTGCCAAAATTGTCAAATTTCAGATGAATAATCTGAGAGCACCAAATATTAGATAATCAGTTCTGTCTTCAATCAAGAATACTTAACAACAAACAAATAACTTCAATTAATGAGACCTACAATACACATTTATCACAGCATCTACAATGTACAGAAAAAGCATCTTACTAGCCTTGCAAGCCCAAGCAATTTGCATTTAAACTTACTTTCTTCTTGTAAAGAGTACCTTACCAGGTTTGTAATAAGATTCTGTCAGAACCAGACAAGAATCATCGCAAGCATACAAAACTTTCAGTACAGTACAGCAAAGAAACAGGGTAGCTCAATCAGTACAGTGAATAGGCTATGGGCTAGGAGACCAAGAAAGAGAGGTTCAATTCCTGCCAGAGGCAAAAGTGTCCATGTTCCCTCTGGGGTCCATCCAGCCTCCTGTTCAATGGGTACTGGGGGCTCTTTCCCATCGGTGAAGTTGGGCGCCCACCTCCATCTAGTGCTGACGTCAACAATGAATTCTCATAATAAAACCAACTAGATGCACTAATTTCTCAAATTTATTTTTGGAATAAAACTCTACATGTTTCAGACAGTTCCTCTGTCCATCATCAGGGGGTTTTCACTGTACACACAACAATGGTATATGTCATACAGGTTTGCTGACAGCTTGCTCATAAGCTGTCAGCAAACCTGTATGACATATACCATTGCTGTGTGTACAGTGAAAAACTCCTAATGACTGACAGAGGAACTGTCCAAAACATGTAGTTTTATTCCAAAAATAAATTTGAGAAAGAAGTCCATCTAGTTGGGTTTTATTGTTAAGAATTTATCATGAAGCACAGTCACCTGAATGTCAAATTCGTCAACAATGAGTACAGCTCTACCTCCATGTCTCTGAAAGCCATCATGCCATATGCAGGGACAATCTATTTTTACTGCATCATATTGCCTGCCAGCATATCTCAGAAGACAGTAATCAACATACAGCACACAGCCTGCAGGTACCAGCTGTTTGTATTTGTACATTTTTTTAAATTTTTGGGGGTACAATGAGTTGGCTACGTATATGGACATAGATTCAATACATGCATAGAGAATTTTGGTAGGGAAAGCGGCCACTTGGAAAGAGATTTTACGGCTGGAGCTAGATTGCCTACTGTTGGGCTCTATTATCTGTGTTGCTGAACTTTGAAACAAATTATACAGTCCAAGAGATAAGGTTAGTTACTATATTCAACAGCATAAATTATCCTGCAGTTGCACTTTCTGTAATTTAATAATGTGGGAAGCCAGAATAGCCCAACTGGTACACTGACTGAAGTTACATGCTGAATGACCGAGGAAATGAGAACAGATTCCTGATGGCAGCAAAAGATTATTTCTGTTCTTTGGAGTGGCTATATTCAGTAGGCACCAGTGGGTCTTTCCGTGGTGGTAAAGTGGCTGGTTGTCAAGCTAATGCCGAGGTTCAACATGCACACCTATGCCCCATATGCAATCACGATATAGTGCCTAAGCACAGGAACAACATTATTCTTTTTTTAAACTGTAGTCCTATATGTTATCTGTAGGTATGAAAGAATTCATTACACAAACCCTGACAATTTCTGCTCTCAGCTCATTCACAGCTGTATGTAGGTTGTATGCAATTTTCACCCATGTTCCTTTATCTCTCACAGTTTCACACATGTTAGCAATATGTGACAACATAAACTGGTCATTACCTCGGATAATGAACAAGGCAAGCATGTGATAATGAATATCTAAGACATCAATACAGTAATAGGAGTCTGCTACTAAATACCTTGCTGGCCATAAACAACATGCGTTTATATACACTGTTACTGTGTATCGTCTCGTACCCACAATACTTATAAATGGACTTTATATGATATAAAAAAAAAAAAAAAGAAAAAAAAAAGGCCTTCATTCCCCACAGGCCAACACAGTCAACCAACCGATAACTCTACAGGAGGTCCAGCATGTTTTCTGTGAGGTAGGATGTGACTCTTTCAATATTATGTAGAAAAGTTCCCACCATAAAGGGATACTGCCATTCTCTTCAGATGTTTGTCAATACATTTCAATTATGTATGGCCATTTTTATGCTTCTAATTACAGTGTTCATGCAATATTTTCCTACCATAAATTTTCATGCTGTGATGTGACTCATTAATACATCTTACAGTAATACTGGCCCAAAAACTACCCAGTTTAGGTGGTGCCAACTTTTAAGGCATACTTTCTTCTAGGACAAATAAAACTCCGTGGCCTTAGTCCGCATGCGAACTATACCAACAGAGCGGCCGCTGCTGGTCGGCGAAGTTAGTACCAACTTTTGCGGATAGAGGGGTGTCACGTGGTCAGCGCAACGGGTCCCCACATCTGTTAATCTCTCTTTTCTAGACCTGGAGCCGCTACTTTTTTCATTCAAGTAGCTCCTCAATTGACCTCACGAGGCTGAGTGGACCCCGTTCCAGACCCACTACTACTCAGAAAATCTGGTAGTGCCGGGGATCGA
>Ga0131853_10018929_pt1 | contig 12528 bp, 12 predicted proteins | sample TergutLab28metaG_FD_92764 | JGI IMG/M metagenome (GOLD analysis project Ga0131853, IMG submission 92764) | Labiotermes labralis P1 segment gut microbial communities from Petit-Saut dam, French Guiana - Lab288 P1 (version 2) (version 2) | ecosystem: Host-associated > Arthropoda: Insects >...
ATCCCGATGGAGTAGCCGATCCGGGACTCCTTGGAGAGCCCGTAGCGCTGGATCACCTCGTTGAAGCGGGCGTGGACGTCGTTGCCGGTCATGCCGGGCCGGAGCGCGCCGAGAGCGGCCTGCATGCCCTCGCCCACCGCGTCGGCGGTGCTGGCGAGCCGCTGCGAGGGCTCGCCCAGGGAGATGGTGCGCGCCAGCGGCGCGTGGTAGCGGCCGTAGACGCCCGCCAGCTCGACGGTGGTCGCCTCCCCGGCGACGAACGGAGCGTCGCTCCAGGTCAGGTGCGGGATGCCGGCTGCCGCACCGGTCGGGAGCATCGGCACGATCGCGGGGTAGTCGCCGCCGTGCTCCGGCGTACCGGTCACCTGCGCGGCGTAGATCTCGGCCACCACGTCGCACTGCTTGCGGCCGACCCGCATCGACTCGAGCGCGGTCCGCATGGCGTTGCTCGCGATCTGGCCGGCGATGCGCAGCTGCCCGATCTCGAAGGGCGACTTCACGACGCGCACCCAGTTGACCAGCTCGGCGCTGTCCACGAGGGTCGCGGCCGGCAGCGCCGCCTGGATCGCCAGGTAGCCACGGGGGCTGAAGAAGTGGGCGTCGCCCTCGACGGCGACGGTCGCGGGGCCTGAGGGCAGCAAGCCGAGGTCGCGCGCGGTGGCGGTCATGTCGTCGAAGGGGTGTACGTCGGGACGGTGCACGAGGAGCTCGGGGTAGCCGTGGATCCGCTCGGGCGGCAGGTTGGACGTGTGGCCGGCGCCGGCCGCGTCCATCGCCCGGGCGAACAGGTGCGGCTGGCCCTCCGCGGGCACGACGAGGCACTGCGGCGTGTAGAACGACCACGCGTCGTACCCGGTCAGATAGAACAGGTTCGCCGGATCGATGACCACCAGCGCGGACCAGCCGCGCTCGGCCATGGCCGCCTGGACACGCTCCAGCCTGGCGGCGTACTCCTCCGGGCTCGGGCGGCGGGCCTCGAGCTTCTGCCCCACGTCCTCGCGGGTCGTCGTCACGTGACGTTCTCCTTCTGCTGGTGCTCCGAGTCGGCCCGAGCCGGCGTAGCCCCGCCCACCCGGTTCGCGCACAGTCTGCACCTCACGCCACTTGTTGACAATCCTACGTCCGACTCATCTTGGGGCGATCGCACTCTGCGGAGACGGTGGTTGACTGGGCCCATGTCCCAGGACGACTCCGACAAGCTCCAGCCGCCGAAGCTGTTCCGGCGGAGGCGAGACCAGCGGCCCGCCGAGCCGGAGCCCGAGGCCGCACCGGAGCCTGCCGACACCAAGGTGATGGAGCAGCCGGCCGACGAGCCGGCGACCGCCCCGACGCCCGAGCCGGAGCCCGGGCCCGCACCGGAGCCCGAGCCGGCACCCGAGCCCGCCGCGCCGCGGTCGAAGCGCCCGAGGCTCCGGCTGCGACGCCCGCGCGTGCGCGTCAACGGGTACGTCGCGGCGGGCCTCTCCGGGCTGGTCTCCGGGGCGGCGCTGGTCGCCCTCACCTGGCTGTGCCTGCAGGCGACCGGTCAGGGATCGAGCATCGGCGGCAAGGTGGGCCTGCCGCTGCTCGCCGCCGTCTTCGTCGTCGGCATCGTGATCGGCGCGCTCGCGCTGCGGCTGCTCGGAGTCGCCAGCCCGGCCACGACGGCGTTCCTCGGCACCGGCGCGGTCGCGGTGGTCGCGATGTTCGGCATCGGGACGCACCTCGACAGCACCTGGGGCGCCGGCCTCGTCGTGGTGATCGCGGTGGCGGCGTACCTGCTCGCGCGGTGGTTCGTCGCGCGGTTCATCGAGGCGTAGGCGCCTCAGAGTCGGGCGGCGACCAGCTCCGCGATCTGCACCGTGTTGAGCGCGGCGCCCTTGCGCAGGTTGTCGTTGGAGATGAACATGGCCAGCCCGCGGTTGCCGGGGACCCCCTCGTCCTGGCGCAGCCGCCCGACGTAGGAGGGGTCCTTGCCGGCGGCGTACAGCGGGTTGGGGACGTCCATCAGCTCGACGCCGGGCGCGCCCTGGAGCAGCTCGCGGGCCCGCTCGGGCGTGATCGCCTCGGCGAACTCCGCGTTGACCGCCAGCGAGTGGCCGGTCACGACCGGGACGCGGACGCAGATGCCGCTGACCGGCAGGTCGGGGATCGAGAGGATCTTGCGGGACTCGTTGCGGAGCTTCTGCTCCTCGTCGGTCTCGTGCAGGCCGTCGTCGACCAGCGCGCCGGCGTACGGGACGACGTTGTAGGCGATGGTCGCGACGTACGTCGAGGGCTCGGGGAAGGCGACCGCCTCGCCGTCGTAGGCGAGCTCGCGGGCCTTGTCGCCGGCGGCCTCGACCTGGCCGACGAGCTCCTCGACGCCGGCGACGCCGGAGCCGGAGACCGCCTGGTACGTCGAGACGACCAGCCGCTGCAGGGTGGCGGCGTCGTGCAGCACCTTGAGGACCGGCATCGCGGCCATCGTCGTGCAGTTGGGGTTGGCGATGATGCCGCGGCGGGCATCGATCACGCCCTGCATCGCGTCGGCGTTGACCTCGGCGACCACGAGCGGGATGGCGGGGTCCTTGCGGAACGCGCTGGAGTTGTCGACGACGATCACGCCGGCGTCGACGAACCGCGGGGCGAGCGTGCGGGACGCGGTGGCGCCGGCCGAGAAGAGCGCGATGTCGAGGCCGGTCGGGTCGGCGGTCTCGGCGTCCTCGACGGTGATCTCGCGACCGGCGAACGACAGTGTCCTGCCGGCGCTGCGCGCGGAGGAGAAGAACCGGATCTCGCCGACCGGGAAGTCGCGCTCCTCGAGGATCTGGCGCATCGCGACGCCGACCTGGCCGGTGGCGCCGACGACGCCGATGTTGATCTTCCGTGTCATCGGCCGCTGCCTCCGTAGACGACGGCCTCGACCTCGGTGGAGTCGAGCTCGAAGGCGGTGTGGGCGGCTCGAACGGCGGTGTCGAGCTGGGCCTCGTCGATGATCACCGAGATGCGGATCTCGGAGGTCGAGATCATCTCGATGTTGACGCCGGCGTCAGCAAGGGCGGAGAAGAACTTCGCGGTCACGCCCGGGTGGGAGCGCATGCCGGCGCCGATCAGCGAGATCTTGCCGACCTGGTCGTCGTAGAGCAGCTTGTCGTAGCCGATCTCGCCCTGGATCCGGGCCAGCGCGCCCATCGCGGTCTGGCCGTCGGTGCGCGGCAGCGTGAAGGAGATGTCCGTGAGGGCGGTCGCGGCGGCGGAGACGTTCTGCACGACCATGTCGATGTTGACGCCGGCCGTGGCGAGGGTCTCGAAGATGCGGGCGGCGTACCCGACCTTGTCGGGCACCCCGACGACGGTGATCTTCGCCTCCGAGGGGTCGTGCGCGACGCCGGAGATGATCGGCTCTTCCATGGCGGGGTCCTTGGGGTCGTTGATGCTGCCGGTGACGAGCGTCCCCTCGAGCTGGGAGAACGACGACCGGACGTGGATCGGGATGCCGTGGCGGCGGGCGTACTCGACCGAGCGGAGGTGGAGCACCTTGGCGCCCGAGGCCGCCAGCTCGAGCATCTCCTCGAACGTGACGGTCTTCAGCTTGCGCGCGGCCGGCACGATCCGCGGGTCGGCGGTGAAGACGCCGTCGACGTCGGTGTAGATCTCGCACACGTCGGCGTGCAGCGCCGCGGCCAGCGCGACGGCGGTGGTGTCGGTGCCACCGCGGCCCAGCGTCGTGATCTCCTTGGTGTCCTGCGAGACGCCCTGGAAGCCGGCGACGATGACGATGTGGCCGCCCTCGAGGGCCTCGCTGATGCGGCCGGGCGTGACGTCGATGATCTTGGCCTTGCCGTGCACCGAGTCGGTGATCACGCCGGCCTGCGAGCCGGTGAAGGACCGGGCGGTGTAGCCGAGGTCGGAGATCGCCATCGCGACCAGCGCCATCGAGATCCGCTCGCCCGCCGTGAGGAGCATGTCGAGCTCTCGGGCCGGCGGCAGCGGGCTGACCTCGGCCGCCAGGTCGAGCAGGTCATCGGTGGAGTCGCCCATCGCGGAGACGGCGACGACGACGTCGTCGCCCGCCTTCCTCGCCTCGACGATGCGGCGCGCGACGCGCTTGATCGCCTCGGCGTTCGAGAGCGAGCTGCCGCCGTACTTCTGGACGACGATGCCCACGTGCGTGTCCTCAGCTGGGTCGGGGAAAGTGACCCCCGATTCTAACCGGCGACGGGGGCGTCGCCCTCCAGCATCTCATCGGCGGCCTGGATGTCCTCGGCCTCGCCGGTGAACGGCTCGACGTCGAACCGGTCGTGCGCGACCACCGACTGGAGAGCACGGAGTACGGCGCTGGCCTGGTTGCCCCACGTGCTCTGGTAGGAGAACTGCCACCACCACAGCGCCTCGCGGATGTGGCCGGCGCGATAGTGCCGCAGGCCGTTGGCCACGTCGCTCGCGATGCTGGTGAGGTCGTCGGAGAGGACGCCGGTGAGCAGGTCGGGGTCGTAGGGGTCGAAGTTGAAGGTGTAGGCGTCGACCGGCTCGAGAAGGGTGGCCAGTCGCAGGCGCAGCTCGTCGAGATCGGGGTCGGGGCCCACGTCGGGCTGGTAGATCTCGTCGGGGACGATGTCGGCCTGGGCGCCGAGCCGGGCGCCCGCGAGCAGGATCTGGCTGACCTCGAGCAGGAGGAGCGAGATCACCGCTCCGCCGTCGCGCTCCCGCGAGACCGCCTGGAGCGTCACGAGGAAGGCCTCCGACGCGTCGGCGATCTGCTGGGCGAAGTCCTCGGTCTCCGAGTCGACTCCAGCTGTCGGCTCCGTCATTCGGCTGCCCTCCTTCCGGCAAACGCGCGCCCGAGGGTGACCTCGTCGGCGTACTCCAAGTCTCCGCCCACAGGTAGCCCGCTCGCCAGTCGGGTAACACGCATCCCTAGGGGTGAGAGCTGACGGGTGAGGTACGTGGCCGTGGCCTCGCCCTCGAGATTGGGGTCGGTCGCCAGGATGATCTCCTGGATCGCGGTGTCGTTGAGACGCGTCATCAGCTCCCGGATGCGCAGCTGGTCGGGGCCGATGCCGTCGATCGGGCTGATCGCACCGCCGAGCACGTGGTAGCGGCCGCGGAACTCACGGGTGCGCTCGATCGCGACGACGTCCTTGTACTCCTCCACCACGCACAGCACGCTCGCGTCTCGGCGCGGGTCGCGGCAGATCCGGCAGGTCTCCTCCTCGGAGCCGCTGAAGCAGATCGAGCAGAACTTCACCTTCGCCTTGACCTCGACGAGCACGTCGGCGAGGCGGCGTACGTCGGTCGGATCGGCCTGCAGCAGGTGGAAGGCGATCTGCTGGGCGCTCTTGGGTCCGACTCCGGGAAGCCGGCCGAGCTCGTCGATGAGGTCCTGGACCACACCTTCGTACACGGTCAGAAGCCGAGCTTGAAGGGACTGTTCGGGTCGTCGAAGCCGCCGGCCAGCGGACCCATCGCCTGGCTGGCCAGGTCGTCGGCCTGCGTCTTGGCGTCGCGGTAGGCGGCGACGATCACCGCACCGAGGTCCTCGAGGTCGTCGGGGTTGCTGCCGTCGAACTCGCCCTGCCTGATCTCGACCGCGATCAGCTCGCCGGTGCCGGTGACCTTCACGGTCACCGAGCCGCCGGCCACGGTGCCCTCGACGACGGTCTCCGCGAGACGCTCCTGCGCCGAGGCGAGCTGCTCCTGCATCTGCTGGGCCTGCTGCATGAGCGCGTTGAGGTCGAGCCCACCGGCTCCGAAGGGGTTCTCTTCAGTCACGGCTCAATCCTAGTTCCCACCAGTGGTCCAGCGTCGTCCGGCGCGTGCGATGGCAAGGCGGAGGAGCGAAGGCGGCCTTGGAGCGGAGCGGGCCGTCGAGCGACGACAACGCAGCCAGGGTGCGTGCCGGGCAGCGCTGGTCACTGGTGGTGGATTTCTTCGATCAATTTGGCGCCGAGCTCGCGCTGGAGGAGCTCGGCCCCGCCGAGGGCCTCCTCGTCGACGGTCTCGTCGTCGGGGTGGACGTCGTCGTCGGCCGTCGGCATCGAGGGCGTCGCGTCGACCTCGGGGCGCTCGCCGCTGCGGGTCGGTTGGATGGCCTCGCGGGCGGCCATCGACGGGCTCGGCGGCGGCTCCGTGGACCACGGCGGGTCGTCCTGACCCGCGGCGAAGTCGGGCGGCGGGCCCTGGTCGTAGTCGGCCGGTGGCTCCTGCGCCGGATCGGGCGTGGCTGCCGGCGGTGGTCCGGCCGGGGCCGGCGCGGCGGCGCCCGGCTGGGCGCCGGGGTCGACCACGGCCTCGATCCGCCAGGTGCCGCCGAGGACCTCGCCCGCTGCCTGGGCCGTCTCCTCGTCGCCGCCGCGCACGAACGAGTCGCGGGCGCCGACGTTGGTGAAGCCGAGGGTGATGACGTTGCCGGTGACGGCGACGACCTGGCTGTTCTGGGTGAGGTGGATCCAGGTGACCCGGCGGCGCTTGCGGACCAGGTCGGTCACGTCGGGCCACAGTCGGCGTACGTCGACGAGCGGGAGCGCGCCGCCCTCGCCGGCCGGCGCCGCTGCCGGTGTCGGCTCGGCCGGGACCGGGATCGGCGCGGGCGCGGGGGCGGGCTCGGCGGGGGCGGGCTGGGGCGCCGGCGCCTCCGGAGCGGCAGGGGCGGCAGGGACGGGCTGGGGCGCCGGCGCCCCCGGAGCGGCCGGCGGTGCGGCGGCAGCCTGGACCTCGGGGGCCGGGACGGACGCAGCGGGAGCCGGCGTACTGCCCGTGACGGAGACCCGCCGCTCGAGCCGGTCGAGGCGCGCGGCCAGGCCCTCGGTCTGGTGGTCGGTGCCGGGCAGGAGCACCCGCGCGCAGATCAGCTCGAGCAGCAGCCGCGGGGCGGTGGCGCCGCGCATCTCGGTGAGGCCGGCGGCGACCAGGTCGGCCGCTCGCGACAGGTCGTGGGCGCCGAAGCGGGCGGCCTGCGCCTCGAGGCGCTGGCCGAGGTCGTGGTCGACGTCGAGCAGGCCCTTGGCGAGCGCGTCGGGGACGGCCTTGACGATGACCAGGTCGCGCAGCCGACGCAGCAGGTCCTCGGTGAAGCGGCGCGGGTCCTGCCCGGTCTCGATCACCTTGTCGACGACCCCGAAGACGGCTCCGCCGTCGGCGGCGGCGAACGCGTCGATCGACTCGTCGAGCAGCGAGTCGGGCGTGTAGCCGAGGAGGCCCGCGGCGAGCTGGTAGGTGACGCCCTCCGGGCCGGCGCCGCCGAGCAGCTGGTCCATCACCGAGAGGGTGTCGCGCATCGACCCGGCTCCGGCCCGCACGACCAGCGGCAGCGCCGCGGGCTCGACCTGGATGCCCTCCCGCTCGCAGAGCGTGGCGACGTAGTCGGTCACCTGCTTGGGAGGGAACAGCCGGAACGGATAGTGGTGGGTGCGCGACCGGATCGTCGGAATGACCTTCTCCGGCTCGGTGGTCGCGAAGATGAAGCGGAGGTGCTCCGGTGGCTCCTCGACGAGCTTGAGCAGGGCGTTGAAGCCCTGCGTGGAGACCATGTGGGCCTCGTCGATGATGTAGATCTTGTAGCGGCTCTTGACCGGCGCGAAGAACGCCTTCTCCCGCAGGTCGCGCGCGTCGTCGACGCCGCCGTGGGATGCCGCGTCGATCTCGATCACGTCGATCGAGCCGGACCCGCCTCGGGCCAGGTCGCGGCAGGAGTCGCACTCGCCGCACGGGTCGGCGACCGGGGCCTTCTCGCAGTTGATCGCGCGCGCCATGATCCGCGCGGCCGTCGTCTTGCCGCACCCGCGCGGGCCGGAGAAGAGGTAGGCGTGGTTGACCCGGTTGTTGGCGAGCGCGCTGCGCAGCGGCCCGGTGACGTGCTCCTGACCGATGAAGTCGGCGAACGAGTCGGGCCGGTATCGGCGGTAGAGGGCGAGCGGCCCGGGCGATCCAGCGGAGTCCACCCCACGAACCCTAACGATCGGCACCGACAGCCGGAAGCGAGCGGGCGGCGAGAGCGCCGCCGGCCACCGCCGTGCCGATCGTGACGACGGCGCCGAGCATCAGGGCGGATGCCTCGCCGGGGCGGAGCACGCCGAGCTGGGCGCCGATGGTGGCGGCGGCGACGGGTACGCCGAGCTGTGCGGAGGCGAGCAGCCCGAGCGCCACCGGCTGCCCGAGCAGGCGCGGGACGAGGTGGGCCACGGCCGCCCCGACGCCGAGGGCGATGCCCAGGCCGATCATGGCGGGGTGGCTGCCGAAGCTGCGCAGGTCCAGCTCGGCGCCGAGCCACAGGAAGAAGAGCGGCGAGAGGAAGCCCTCGGTGAGCGCGAAGAGCTGCTTGGCCAGCCGTCGCGGCTCGCCGACCATGGCGACTGCGACGCCGAGGGCGAAGCCGGCGAGCATCACCGACACGTGGGTGACCGTCGCGAGGGCGGCCAGCGCGAACAGCACCACGAGCTGGATGCGCAGCTCGGCGGCGAACAGGCGCTGCTCGGAGATCCGGTGGACCTCCCGGCGTACGCCGTGGCGGTCGCCTGCGCGGAGCACCAGGTAGGCGACCGCGGTCGCCCCGAGCACCGCCAGGGCGCCGCCGGCCGCGCGGAGGGCGTGGGCCGGGTCGACGACCAGGGGCAGAGCCACGATGCATGCGGCGTCCGCGACCGCGACCTGCGGCAGCAGGCCGAGCACGGGCGGGCCGCTGAGGCCGAGCTCGTCGACGATCGGGAGCACCAGCGCAGCGGAGGAGGACGCGAGGAGGACGGCGTACAGGGCGAGGTGGGGTACGCCGAACACCACCGAGATCGCCCAGCCGAGCAGGACCGCGGCGATGCCCACGAGGACCGCCCGGACCAGTCCGCCGACCAGGGCCGGCCGCAGCGCCGGGTCGCGGACCGGCACGTGGCTGCCGGCCACGAACATCACGAGCGCGAAGCCGACGTCGGCGAGGAACGTGAAGGTGGGGTCGCCCGCGTCGAGGTAGCCGATCCCGGTGTGTCCGAGCGCGATGCCCGCGAGCAGCTCGCCGAGCATGATGGGCAGGTGCCAGCCGCGCGGGTAGGCCAGCAGTGGCCCCAGCAGGGCGGCCAGCCCGATCACCGACAGCTGGGCGAACGTCACGGTGCGATTGTGCCCGCCGCAGCGGCGGCGGCAGAGAACCTTGGGGACCCAAGAGGAAGAGTGGCGGAGCTGGGGGATTCGAACCCGCCCAGGAACGGCACAGCGCGTTAACCCAACCCGGGCCTCGAGAAGCAGAGTGGCGGAGCTGGGGGGATTCGAACCCCCGAGGGCGTTAACCCAACCCGCTTTCCAAGCGAGCGCCATAGGCCACTAGGCGACAGCTCCGTCGAGGAGGGTACCGGTGCGGTCGATGGGCACGAAATCGGCCGGCGCGCTTTGGATCCGGCGCGGGCGCTCACCTAGACTTCCTCGCAACCCCCCATGTGGCGGCATCTTGTCGAACCTCCCCAGGGCCGGAAGGCAGCAAGGATAAGCGGGCTCTGCCGGGTGCGTGGGGGGCCTTTTCGTCTCCCGAGCCGGGCAAGCGGCAACAATGAGCGGGGCCGTGCCCGACGTGCGTGTGGGGCCCTTTCTATTTGTGCACCAGTGGCCACAGCCGAGCCCCCGCGACCAGCACCCCCGCCAGCACCGCGCTCCAGACGACCAGGCGCCCCGACGATCGCACCTCTGCGTCGATCCGCCCGGTGAGGTACGCCGTCACCAGCCGCCGCCGATGGTGCGTCTGCACCTCCGCGAGCTCCCGCGGCGTCATGACGCCAGCCCCGGCACCAGGCCGGCGCCGAGCGCGAGCAGCGGCAGCAGCGAGAGGACGGCGACGCTCTCGAGCGCGTCGGTGACCCGCCCCCACCACAGCCCGGCGACCTCCGGCCGGTGGCGCACGAGCCCGAGCAGGAGGGCGACCGCCAGCGCCGCGATGGCGACCGGCGTCCTGGTGGCCGGCTGGCGGGTCAGCACCGCAACGGCCGTCGCGAGCAGCCCGAGTCCGCCCGCGGCCAGTCCGACGAGCACCTCGGCGGCGGAGCGCTGGCGACGCGTGCGCAGCGCGGAGACGGCACACGCCACCATGGCGAGCCCCAGACCCGATCGCCCCGAGGAGGCGGCGAGCGGAGCCAGCGCGACGACCGCCGCACCGGACAGCCCGAGCACCACGAGCATGCGCCGGCGGGCGGTGGCCGCGTCGGCGGCGATCCGCCCGGCGTCCACCCGCTCGTCCCAGCGGTGGCTGCCGGTGCGCGTTGAGGCCAGCGCGAGCCCGGATCCGGCCGCCGGCGCGAGGGCGGCGACCACCAACGATCCGGCCAGCACGGTCGCCTCGCGATCTCCCGCGAGCCGCGTCGCGGTCGCGACGGCTGTGACCAGGCCGGCCAGTCCCGCGGCGGCGAGCGCGGCGCCCGCACCTGGCGCCCAGACCGCTATGTCGGCCACCGCCTCCGCCATCGCCTCGGCCGCGTCGTCATGGCGGGGCAAGGAAGGCGGCTCGACACCGGCCACCAGGCTCAGCACGGCCCCGTCGCGGACGCCCTGCTCGACGATCCCCGCCGCCGGGTCGAGCGCCCGCCCGTCGGACAGCAGCAGCCGGCAGCCGGCGTACCGCTCCTCGGGCGTCAGCGCCTCGCCGGCGAGCGCCGGGAGCAGCTCCGCCACCGGCACCGCGCCGGGCAGGACGAGGTCCGCCCGGAGACTGCCGACGACGCTGACCCGTACGGCGGGTTGGGGCATCAGGACCTCACGCCGTGGAAGAGCCGGGCGCCGTGGGCGTCGGCGGCGGCGTACCCGGCGTCGGCGGCCCGCACCGCGCCGGCCGCGGCGGCGAGTGCCGCGCCGAGCTCGAGGAAGTGCGCGTCCCAGCGCGCCTTGGCCTCGACGTACGCCTGCTTGGCCACGCCCTCGAAGCCCTCGTGCAGGCCGGCGAGGTCGCGCCCCAGGCGGTCGAGCCGCTCGTGCATCGCCTCGACGTGCAGCCGCATCTCGCGGACCATCTCCTCCAGGCTGCCGTGGTCGACCAGGATCCCGTCCACGGCACTCACAGCCTCTCCAGCGCGACCGCGGACAGGGCCCGCAAGGCGCCCTGGTCGCTCGCGTCCAGGGTCGCGTCGGTGCCGCGCAGGGCGCCCTCGAGCTCGTCGAGCACGCCGGCGATCCGCGCGTGGCTGCGCTGCCAGGCCTCGTGCAGCCCGACGAAGGCGTCGGCTCCCGTGCCGGACCAGCCGCCGGCGATCTGCCCGTCGATCCGGGCGCCCAGGCTGCGGGCCATCGTGTCGAAGTCGCGGTGGGCGGCGCCCACCATCGTCGCGGCGTGGGCGAGGGTGCCGGCGCCGGCTCTGAGGTGTTGTGTCATCGCTGTCTCCTTCCGGTCGTCCGGGGTCCCGGACACCGGCGATATCCCCGCGGGACGGCGTCCGAAACGGAGGTCGTGGGTTTTCCACAGGACGGTGGACGACCGTCGGCGGACTGTCGGCCGGCCGACCTACGCTCGCCTCTCCGCCGCTCGAAGGAGGCGACCATGACCGACCCGCTGGTGCTGCGTCCGCCGCCGTCGCTGCCGCGCCGCGAGCGCTCCGGACTCCTCCATGCGCTGCCGCTGCTGGGCGGCCTCGGGTCGGTCGCGCTGATCGCGACGGCGGGCGGGACGGGCGCGAGGGCGTACGTCGCGGCGGGACTGTTCCTCGTCTCCGCCGTCGGCCTCGCGGCCGTCCAGCTCGGCCGGCAGCGGTCGCAGCACCGCGACGACGTGGCCGGTCCGCGCGGCGACTACCTGCGCTACCTGCACGGCGTACGGGTCGCCGTGCGTGAGGGGGCGGAGGAGCAGCGCCGGGCGGCGGCGCGGGACCATCCGGACCCCCGTGCCCTGCCGGTGGTGGCGGAGACCGGGCTGCTGCGCGTCCGCTCACCGGGCGACCCGCTCCATCTGCGGGTGCGGTACGCCGTCGCATCCCTGCCGGCCGATCCCACGCTGGTCCGCTCCGAGGCACCCGACCGCCCCGATCCGGTCGCGGTCGCGGCGCTCGACCTCCTCGTGGGCACACACGCGCAGACGGCCGGGCTTCCGCTGACGGTCGATCTGGCCACGACCCGGAGCGTGGCCATTGCCGGCGCCGATGCACGCGCGACGGCACGGGCGCTGGTCTGCTCCGCGGTGGCGGTGCACCGGCCGTCCGACCTGTCGGTCGAGCTCCGCGCCGAGTCGGCACGGACGGCGGCCTGGGAGTGGCTGAAGTGGCTCCCCCACGCCGCTACCGCGTCGGCGACCCACCGACTGGTGGTGGTCGACGGCGGCGACGCCACTGGGTCGGCGGACGCGACGCTGCTGGTCGTCGACGGCGCCTCCGGCGACCTGCGACTCGAGGCCGCCGGCCGTGTCGACCGAGTCGACGTCGCGACCGCCGAGGCGCTCGCCCGGCGGCTGGCTGCCGGTCCCGACGTCGACGACGTCGAGCCTGACTGGCGGCCGCGCGATCCGGGCGACCGGCTGCGGGTGCCGATCGGCGAGTCCGACGACGGCACCGCGGTCGTGCTCGACCTCAAGGAGGCGGCCGAGGGCGGCATGGGGCCGCACGGCCTGGTCGTCGG
>Ga0131853_10018930_pt1 | contig 12527 bp, 8 predicted proteins | sample TergutLab28metaG_FD_92764 | JGI IMG/M metagenome (GOLD analysis project Ga0131853, IMG submission 92764) | Labiotermes labralis P1 segment gut microbial communities from Petit-Saut dam, French Guiana - Lab288 P1 (version 2) (version 2) | ecosystem: Host-associated > Arthropoda: Insects >...
ATTATAATATCTTGCGAAACGTCTACAAGTCTTCTAGTTAAATAACCAGAGTCGGCTGTACGTAAAGCTGTATCTGAAAGTCCTTTTCTAGCACCGTGTGCTGAGACGAAATATTCAAGGACCGATAAACCTTCACGGAAGTTTGATTTTATAGGAATCTCAAGAGTTTTACCACTAGGACTTGCCATAAGACCACGCATTCCTGCTAATTGCTTAATTTGGTTATTTGAACCACGTGCACCAGAGTTTGCCATCATGAAGATATTATTATATTTTCCAAGGTTATTTAATAGAGCACGGGTTAACTCTTCATTTGCTTTTTCCCATACACTTATAACTTGTTGGTATCTTTCATCCTCAGTCATTAGACCTCTTCTGAACATTCTTGTTACACCTTCAACTTCTTCCTGTGCAGTTTGTAAAATTTGGTCTTTTACATCTGGAATTTCCATATCTGATACAGAAACCGTTAAAGCTCCTCTAGTTGAAAATTTGAAGCCTAATCCTTTTATTTTATCAAGTACTATTGCAGTGCTTGTAGAACCGTGTGTATGAATGCAACGATTTATAATGCGAGCTAGTGCCTTTTTATCTGCTAAAAAGTCTATTTCATATTTATATTTATTTTCTGGATTATTTCTATCTACAAAACCAATATCTTGAGGTATGGCTTCATTGAAAATTACCCTTCCTACAGTCGTTTCTATTAAAACAGAAGGATCACGGCGTACTTTTATACGTTCATGCAAAGTAATTTCTCCAAAATCATACGCCATTACTGCTTCTTGTTCTGATTTAAATGTCTTCATACGCAATGAGCCATCTTCATTTAAACCATATTTGTCTTGATTATCTTCTATTTTTTCTAGAGTTAGATAGTAAATACCTAAAACCATATCTTGAGAAGGAACTGTTACTGGTTCTCCATCTGAAGGCTTTAGGAGGTTATTCGGAGCGAGTAATAAAAATCTACATTCTGCTTGTGCTTCAGCTGAGAGAGGAAGGTGAACTGGCATCTGGTCTCCATCGAAATCAGCATTGAATGCTGTACAAACTAAAGGATGAAGCTTAATTGCTTTTCCTTCAACTAGAATAGGCTCAAATGCTTGAATACCAAGGCGGTGAAGGGTAGGGGCACGGTTTAGTAAAACAGGATGTTCTTTTATAACTTCTTCTAAAACATCCCAAACAGCTGGCTCTAAACGTTCTACCATACGTTTAGCGTGTTTAATATTTTGTGCATCTCCTCCTTGAACTAAACTTTTCATAACAAAAGGCTTAAAAAGTTCAATAGCCATTTCTTTAGGAAGTCCACATTGGTATAGCTTCAAATTAGGACCAACTACAATAACAGAACGACCTGAATAGTCTACACGCTTTCCTAGAAGGTTTTGTCTAAAACGTCCTTGCTTTCCTTTTAGAAGGTCAGATAACGATTTTAAAGCACGATTTCCAGGGCCTGTAACTGGTTTTCCACGCCTACCATTATCTATTAAAGAGTCTACAGCTTCTTGAAGCATACGCTTTTCATTTCTTACGATAATATCTGGTGCACCTAGTTCTAATAGTTTTTTCAAGCGATTATTACGATTTACAACTCTTCTATATAAATCGTTTAAGTCACTCGTTGCGAAACGCCCACCGTCTAATTGAACCATAGGCCTTAAGTCTGGCGGGATAACAGGAACAGTGTCTAAAATCATCCATTCTGGTTTATTTCTGCTTTGCTTGAAGCTTTCTAAAACTTCAAGCTTTTTTATCATTTTAATTCGTTTCTGACCAACAGCATCTTTAAGACGTTCTTTTATTTCTTCACTTTCTTTTTCTAAATTGATGTTAGATAAAATTTCTTTAATTGATTCTGCACCCATACCAACTGTAAAGTTGCCATAGCCATATTTTTCTATAGCTTCTCTATATTGAGTTTCAGTTAAAATTTCTTTATATTCAAGACCAGACTCGCCTGGATCCAGTACTATATAGTTTGCAAAATATAAAACCTTTTCTAATAGTTTAGGGGAAATATCTAAGATAATCCCCATTCTACTTGGTATTCCCCTAAAATACCAAATGTGAGAAACAGGGGCTGCTAGCTCTATATGCCCCATTCTTTCTCTACGCACTTGAGATTTTGTAACTTCAACGCCACATTTATCACAAGTTATGCCTTTATTTCTTATTCTTTTATATTTACCACAAGAACATTCCCAATCTTTAGAAGGACCGAAAATACGCTCGCAAAAGAGACCATCTTTTTCTGGCTTTAACGTTCTATAGTTTATAGTTTCCGGCTTTCTTATTTCTCCACGGCTCCACTCTCTAATCTTTTCTGGAGAGGCTAGCCCAATTTTTATAGAATCAAAATTTATATTTGCAGACATAATTACTCCTCGTTGTCATCATCTTCTTCGTCTAAGTCTTCGATTTCCACTTCATCTATATTGTATAAATAGTCATCTTCGTCTATTTCGTCTATTGGGGTTTCTGTTATATCTTCTATTTCTTCTATTTCTTCTATATCATCATCGTCCAAGTCTACCATAGCTTTCATATCCATTTCGTCTATGTCATCTATTTCAACTTCTAAATCTTCGAGGGAAATAATTTCATCTGCATCATCATCTATAATAATATCATCTTCATAGTAATCTATATCGTCTTCTGCTAGCATTATAGAAGCTTTTGCAGTGTTTCTTAAGATTTCTTCGCTCTTGCGGACAAACGGGTCAGAATTGTCTCTTTCTTCTGTTTCCTCTCCATACATATTTATACCAAGTGTTCCTTCTCTATTTTCTAGAGATTCTTTAATTTCAACTTCTGAGTAATCCTCAAGGAGCACTTGAACATCTAAAGAAAGTGCTTGCAGCTCTTTTAAAAGAACTTTGAAAGACTCAGGAACGCTAGGCTCTGGAACATTTTCACCTTTAACAATAGCTTCATAAGTTTTAACACGTCCTACGATATCATCTGACTTTACTGTTAAAATTTCTTGTAGTGTGTAGCTTGCTCCGTATGCTTCTAAGGCCCAAACTTCCATCTCACCAAAACGTTGACCACCGAATTGTGCTTTTCCTCCAAGTGGTTGCTGGGTAACTAAAGAGTATGGTCCAGTAGAACGAGCGTGAATTTTATCGTCTACTAAGTGGTGCAATTTTAGATAGTGCATATAACCAACTGTTACGGGGTTGTCAAAATATTCACCAGTTCGACCGTCCCTTAAGTGGATTTTACCGTCTCTAGTTATAGGAACGTCTTTCCATTCGTCTCGGTTGTCTTTATTTTTTTCGAGTGCCTCCATAATGTCTTCTTCTATGATGCCTTTCCATTTAGCTATAAATTCATCCCAAGGCATTTTTGAAAAATCGTCTGCTAATTCTAGCGTATCCATTATATCTATTTCATTTGCACCATCAAAAACCGGTGTTGCTACTTTAAAACCTAAAACTTTCGCAGCTAACCCTAAGTGGACTTCTAATACTTGACCGATATTCATACGTGAAGGCACACCAAGTGGGTTTAAAACTATATCTAAAGGTCTTCCATTTGGTAAGAATGGCATATCTTCAGCAGGTAAAATACGGGAAATAACACCTTTATTTCCATGGCGACCAGCCATTTTGTCTCCTACGGAAATTTTACGCTTTTGAGCAAGATAAACACGAACAACTTTATTAACGCCCGGTGGTAATTCATCTCCCCCTTCTCTTGTAAAGACTTTAACGTCTACTACTGTTCCACCTTCTCCGTGCGGAACTCTTAAAGAAGAATCACGAACCTCACGTGCCTTTTCACCGAAAATTGCACGAAGAAGTCTTTCTTCTGCTGTTAGCTCAGTCTCTCCTTTTGGAGTAACTTTTCCTACTAAAATATCATTTGGACGAACTTCAGAACCTATTGCAACTATACCATCTCTATCTAGGTTACGTTTGGCGTCTTCCGAAACGTTCGGAATATCTCTTGTGATTTCTTCAGGGCCAAGCTTTGAATCACGGCTTTCTGCTTCATATTCCTCAATGTGGATAGATGTGTAAACATCTCCTTTTATAAGATTTTCAGAAAGAAGGATAGCGTCTTCGTAGTTATAACCTTCCCAAGTCATAAAGCCGATTAATGGATTGCGACCTAAAGCTAACTCTCCTTCTTGTGTTGAAGGACCATCTGCTATAATGTCTCCTTGTTTAATTTTATCACCTAAGTTTACTAAAGGTTTTTGATGGAGACAAGTACTTTGGTTTGAACGTTTGAATTTAGTTAAATTGTATTTTTTAATGCCGTTTTTGCCTTTAATTTCTATTTTGCTTGAAGTTACATGAGATACTGTACCATTCTCTTCTGCTAAAATGCAAACTCCAGAATCATATGCAACTTTATGCTCCATACCTGTTCCTACTATTGGGGAATCGGTTTTAAGTAAAGGCACAGCTTGTCTTTGCATATTTGAACCCATTAATGCTCTTGTAACGTCATCATTTTCTAGGAAAGGAATAAGTGCTGTAGCTACACTAACCATTTGTTTTGGGCTAACGTCCATAAGGCTTACTTTAGTTTTAGGTGCTTCGATAACGTCTTCTTTTAGTCTACTTGTAACTTTATCGCTAACAAAGTGTCCATCTTTTGTTAATTCAACATTTGCCTGTGCTACAATGTGATCTTCTTCTTCATCAGCTGTGATATAGTGACATTCGCTTGAAACTACAACATCGTCTCCCTCTTTTTTTACAATTCGGTAAGGAGCTTCGATAAAGCCATATTCATTTATTCTAGCATAAGTTGCAAGTGAATTTATAAGTCCGATGTTTGGACCCTCTGGTGTTTCAATAGGGCACATTCTTCCATAGTGGCTACTGTGAACGTCTCGCACCTCGAAACCAGCACGATCTCTGCTCAAACCCCCAGGTCCAAGAGCAGACATACGTCTTTTATGAGTAAGCTCACCTAGAGGGTTGGTTTGTTCCATGAATTGAGAAAGTTGGCTAGAGCCAAAAAATTCTTTAATCGCAGCAGTAACTGGACGAATATTTATTAAAGAGCTGGGTACAATATTATCAGCATCTTGAACGACCATACGCTCACGAACAACTCTTTCCATTCTAGTTAAGCCAATTCTGAACTGATTTTGTAAAAGTTCTCCAACTGCACGGATTCTTCTATTTCCTAGGTGGTCTATATCATCTCTAAAGCCTATTCCATAGGAAAGATGTAGGACATAGTTTATGCTAACCATGATATCTTCAAAAGTTACATTTTTAGGCACCAATTTAGAGGAATTTTGCTTTATTAGAAGCTTAAGTTCTTCTATATCACCTTCACTTTCTTCTATTAAATCTTCTAGTACAGGATAGTAAACATTTTCTTTAAAACCGAACTCTTCTGCTTTAAAGTTCGTAAAATGTTCTAACGAAACCATCATATTTGAAATGATTTTTACTTCATGCCCATCTTTGGACACATAAACATAAGGGATACCTTGGTTTTGTAAATCATCACAAAGTGAAGAGGTTAAAATATCTCCTTTTTCTGCTATTATTTCTCCATCTGCATCTACGACATTTCTTGCAAGTGGAAGGCCTTTAATACGTGCTTTATAGCTAAGTTTTTTGTTAAATTTATAACGGCCTATTTTTGCCAAATCATATCTTTTTGGATCATAAAACATCGAATTTATAAGACTTCTAGCATTTTCTTCTGCGAAAGGCTCGCCTGGTCTTATTTTTTTATAAAGTTCGGAAAGTCCTTCTTTCGAATTATGGCTAGTATCTTTTTCTAATGTATCTAAAATTAAAGGATCTTCACCAAAAAGATCTAATATTTCATCATCTGTTCCGAGTCCTAATGCACGAATAAGGACAGTTACAGGCATTTTTCTTGCTCTATCTACACGAACGTAAAAAATATTATTTGAATCAGTTTCATATTCTATCCAAGCACCACGGCTAGGAATTACAGAAGTAGTATAAAGTTTTTTACCAAATTTATCATGATCAATTTTATAGTAGACACCAGGAGAACGTACAAGTTGACTAACTATAACACGTTCGGCACCATTTATTATGAAAGTTCCTGTGTCTGTCATTACTGGGAAGTCACCCATGAAGATTTCATTTTCTTTTATTTCTTCTGTTGAAGCATTTCTAAGACGGACTTGAACACGCAAAGCTTTTGCATAAGTTGCATCCCTATCTTTACATTGTTCTATCGTATATTTAGGCTCGTCATCTAGTCTAAAATTCACAAGCTCTAAGCTTAAGTTGCCACCTGTGTCTGCAATTGGCGAAATATCCTCGAAGACTTCTTTGAGACCTTCTTCTAAAAACCAGCGATAGCTGTCTTTTTGAACTTCTATTAGATTTGGCATTTCTAGGACTTCATCAATACGTGAATAACTCAGCCTTTTAGCCCTGCCTTGTGTTACAGTTTTTATTCTTCCTTTTTTCATGCAGCCACTCCTTCTTAAGCAAATATATTTATTATTAATATTACTATATTTTACAACACAAAAAACCGAAAATTTGTCTAAATTCGGTCGTCAGTGCTTTTAATTACAAAACAAGGTATTTGTGGGCAAATACCTGCTATTCTTTGATTTATTTAAGAACAAGATTTTGTATCCTCCTGTCTTATAGGGACAATTAGCCTAGTTTATCCAATATATCATATTTTTTCTATTTTGTCAAGTTCTTTTTTGAAAAAATATTGTAAAAAATTTTAATCTCTTGACTTTCATTTTCTGAATATGCTATAATTGACATATAAAAATGAACATGAAGGTCAATTATTGTGCCACAATTTGAAAGCAAAGTTATTTTAAGCCTAATCAACACAATACTGAACAAAGAAGAAATTAGCCTATGAAGAGAGAAAAGAAATGATAAAGGAAATTAAAAAATGATAACTAAAGTATACATGGTTAGGCACGCTCATTCAACTTATACACCAGACGAGCTTAATCGTCCTTTATCGGAAGAAGGGCGAAAAGAAGCAAATAAATTAGTTAATATTTTCAAGAATAAGGAAATTGATGAAGTTCTTGCAAGTCCGTATAAAAGAGCAATTGAAACAGTAGAAGGGATTGCAAAGGAGTATCAAAAAGAAGTGAAAATTATTGAAGATTTTAGGGAACGGCTATTAAGTTCTGAACCAATTTCTGATGGTGATTTTGACGGAGCAGTTAGAAAAGTATGGGAACTGGAAACATTTGTTCACATTGGTGGAGAATCTAACATTGACGCACAGAACCGTGGTGTTTCTGCACTAGAAAAAATATTAAAAATGTATTCTGGGAAAAAGGTAGCCATTGGCACTCATGGGAATATTATGGCTTTAATTATGAAGCATTATGATTTAAAATATGATTATGAATTTTGGAAAAAGCTTAGTATGCCTGATATTTATTGCTTAGTTTTTGAAGACAAAAAATTTTTAAGTGCTGAAAGAGTTTGGAAATGAACTATGAGTAAATAAAAAAATGCCGAACTAGTGGCATTTTTTATTTGGGTATTATTCATTGCTTGAATTAGAAATTGTTGGAAGGCTTCCTAAGTTATTTGCTTCGATTACATCAGGTAATGATTTCAAATATTCTGTTCCTTTATTAGTTGCGATTCCAACTCCGGCAATTTGCCCTTGTCTAGCTAATGCAACGCCCTCTGCTTTATCAACGACACTTCCATCGGATAATTGGTATCCTGTGATAGTACCACTTGTCTTTACTAAAGCAGTAATTTCCTTTGCATCTGCCTGTGCTTCTGGAATTTCTGAAAAAGCTAGAAGTGGCAATTCGGTTGTGTTAATTGTTTCTGCTTTCATTATAAATGTCTCCTTTGGTTTTTATTATAGCTTTACCATATAGCTTTACCAAAGAATATACTTTTTATTATAAGATCATGATATAGTAATATAACTTCAAAATCGCAACAGTCATCGTCTGAAAATCATCTTGAAACGTGATGATTTCAGACTCAACTGTTACTGTTTTTCAGTAATATGACTATATTAGTCAAATTTTAAACCAGCCAACTGGCTCGCTAGTGCATTATTTATAGGTTTATCTTCTTTATTGTTCAAATATTTGTTAATATCAGACTTTGAAGCACCGGTATATCTTTCTCTTTTAGGCTTGTTTTTGTCTTCTTCTACTATTCTTGTGCCACATTCTCTATCTTGGCAAATTAGAAATTCACCACGTTTTCCACGAACACGAAGCATTTTTTTACTACATTCAGGGCAGCTTTTATTGGTGATATTGTCATGTTTATAAATTGCTTCGCTATCTTTAATTTCTTTGATTATTTTTTCGGTATATGTTTTTATTTCTTCTATAAAAGCTTCTTTTTTTAGCTTTCCTTGGGCAATTCCAGTTAGTTTTTGCTCCCACCTAGCTGTTAGTGCTGGTGTTTTCAAATCTCCAGGGACAATTTCTAGTAACTGCCTACCTTTTGCCGTTGTAAAAAGATGTTTATCTCTAGGCTCTATCATAAAGCTATTTATAAGCTTTTCAATAATATCACTTCTAGTTGCTACCGTTCCTATTCCTCCTGCTTCTTTTAGCGTATTTACTAAGCTTTTATCTACATAAGCAGTTGGATTTTCCATAGCACCAAGCAAAGTTCCTTCTGTAAAATAAGCTGGCGGTTTTGTTTTGCCAGTTGTTATTTTAAAAGTTCCTTCTAAAGCTTCACTTTTTTTGAAATTTGGGAATTTTTGGTCTTCGTCGTCTTCCTCTTTTTCTTCATATTTGGAGAAGATCTCTTTATAGCCCATTTTTTTGACTACTTTCCCCTTTGCTGTAAAACTTTCTCCTGCAATATCAAGTGTTACTTGTGTTTCTTCATACTCAAAAGCAGGGGAGAGAAGGGCTAAAAAGCGTTTTACGATAAGGTCATAAATGCGCCTTTCTGTACTTGAAAGAGAGCTTAAATCTGCTGCTTCTTCGGTTGGAATTATTGCATGGTGGTCGGTAACTTTTGCATTATTTACGGCTCTTTTTGTGTCAAAGCTATTTTTAAGCAAATTTTGTGCATGTGTTCTATATTCTCCTGTAGAAACTGCTCTAAGTCTATCTTTTATCGTATCTACTATATCACTTGAAAGGTATTTGCTATCTGTTCTCGGATATGTCGTTAGTTTGTGCCTTTCGTATAGTGCTTGTGCAATATCTAACGTTTGGCTTGTGGAGAAGCCAAAAAGTCTATTTGCGTCTCTTTGCAATGTGGTTAAATCGTAAAGACCAGTTAAGTGAGTGGACTTATGTTTTGAAACAATATCACGGATTTTTGCATTACTGGCTTTACATTTTTTCAATATGCTTTCGGCGTTTTCTTTGTTGTAAATTCTTGAATTGTTATCTTTATTAACCCAGTTGAATTTTACGTTTCCGTTCAGGAATTGCACGCCATAGTATTCAACAGCTTTAAAGCTTCTTATTTCATCTTCACGGTGCTTTATTATAGCTATAGTTGGCGTTTGAACACGTCCACAGCTTAGTTGTGCGTTGAATTTGGTAGTTAAAGCTCTCGTTGCATTTATCCCTACTAACCAGTCTGCAACTGCTCTTGAATTTGCACTATAGTATAGATTTTCATAATCTTTTCCGTTTTTTAGCTTTGAAAATCCTTCTTTTATAGCTTTATCTGTAACAGAAGAAATCCATAGACGTTTTATAGGTTTGTTTATTTTTGCAAATTCTATAATCCATCTCGCTACTAGCTCACCTTCACGTCCTGCATCTGTTGCTATAACTATTTCTTTTATATCTGGCTTTCTCATTAAATCGGTTACTACTTTGTATTGCTTAAAAGTTTGTCCTATTGGCTTTAATTTCATTTTAGGTGGAATTATAGGCAGATGCTCTAGTTGCCAGTTTTTATACTCTTTTTTGTAGTCATCTGGGTCTGAAAGGGTTACTAAATGGCCTAAAGCCCATGTTACTATATAACCATTGCCTTCCATATAGCCATTTCCAGGCTTTTTAGCTCCTAAAACTCTCGCTATGTCCTTCCCTACGGAAGGTTTTTCTGCTAAAACTAGTTTTTTCATAGGTTATTGGGTCTCCTTTGATTGTCTATAATGCTTTTTGTATACTCAAGAAGTTCTTCAAAAAGGGGTATATATTCTTTTATTATTTTTTCGCACCATTCATTCACGGAGTCTAAATCTTTATACTCATGAACTATCTCATTTCTAGCTTTCAGCATAGAAATCCATTTTTCATCATTAATAACATCCGCACTATAAGCTTCTTTTAATATTTCTCTAGGTGAGCCTTTGGCGAAATTAATAATGCCATGATATTCAACTAATATATCTTTTGCTAACTTGTAGGATAAATCAAATGTGATACAAAACTTAGAAATAACTCCACACCAAATAAATCCGAATATGTCTTCGTTTTCTGGCCATTCGATGGTATTAATTTTTTTAAGAGAAAGAAGAGAATCCCTAAATTTTTCAAATCTTGCGGTAAAGTATAATTCCATATTTATCAACCTCTTTTTTTAACAAATCGTTTTTTGTGTTATTTATATCGACTAAATCTATTTTTAACAGCGTATCGATAAGGTCAATTTCTTCACGTAGTTGTTCAATGTCTATATTTTCACCTTTTAGAGCTATGTCAATATCGCTTTTTTCCATGTGTGTGCCTTTAGCTCTTGAGCCGTATAGGATAACTTCTTTTATATTTTCTTTTTTTGCACAAATTTTAGTTATTTCTGAAATTGCTAACATATAATCATCCTTTTATTTATTGTGGAGGCACAATTTATCCTTGTAGTTGTGTTGGTTGTTTTTTGTGGGGGCGAAAAGTGTTACAATAGCCACGTAAATATTAATCCCATGCAATGTTATTAATATTTACATACTCCCCTCTTGATTTAGCTTCTTCTAGTTCTTTTCTTTCGTTGGGGATATGATTCTGTCATAATATTTAACCATTTTCACCAATCTATATCTTCGTGATTTACATATTCTCCTCTACTAAATTCGTTATAGCTTGCTGTAGGTAAAGTTTCAAGATATTTTTTCAGTCTGTTTGACATCTGTTTGAAAAGAACATATGTTATTCCTCCAGAAGCAACGGCTCCCACCACAGGGATAATTTTACCAGCGCTTTTGGCAAAAATTGTTGTTGTCATTTTTATACCTATTGCCTTAGAAATATTTTTCACAATGGGATATATAGTTCCTTTTGTAAGTGCTTGTTGCATTAATTTTTTGGGTACATTTTGAGCAGCCAGTATTGCAATCTTTGATACTGCCACATTTGCAGCATTCACTCCAAACATTACTCCGATAAACAAAGTAAGTTGATTTGCTGTTTCGTCATCAAGACCATTTTCGCTTATGGTTGTTTCTTGCCAACCATATAAGTATGTTAATTTTTGAAGTATTCTAATGATGTGAGCGAAAAATTGTGCTGTATCAGCAGGGATTGTTGCTGCCATAGCTATTCCTCCCGCTATACCAGCAGTAGCGGAAATAGAAGATACAGTTGTGGTTTCACGATTAATACAAGATTTTGCAATGCGGTCAAGATTTTTAAGGCTCACTCACGCTTGTGCAGGAGTCGTTGTTATTGCTTTATTTACAATATCCTCACTATAGTATTTTGAAAGTTCCTTTTTCAGAAAGCTTGCACGGTTAATTCTTACACCTGGAAATTTCACTGCTGATTGGAGTATCATTTCAAGTTTGCTATTTTCATTTTCATTACTCATATCTTTTTTCCTCATACTTAAAATAATCAAAATCTGCATGCAAGTTTCTATTAGTCGTATCTTGGCAGTGCATTCCTACAAAAGCACCAGTAAAAAAGCCACCCCCTGCAACATAATCATCTGAAAGCTTGTACGTATCCAAATCATATACGTAATTCCACTCTTCTTCATCTAAAGAATAGTAATAGCTGTATTTTTCTTCGGTTACTACTACTTTTAGGTGAACATGTTCTATATCATCTTGCAAAGGTATTTCTTTTCCTTGTAGTGGCTGTGTATATTTTGCATTTTCAGCAATTAAAAGGTCTAAAACACGACCTTTTTCTGGATTGTATGTTACTATTAATGCAGAAAAGTTTGTTGTATTATAATAATTTATTAAGCCTGCACCTTGTTGAATATTTTTCGGTCTAAAATCTATACTTGTAGCGGCTTCAAAGTTTAGACTTTCCCATCTTCTCGCAACTAAGCTTTGCGTATGTTTGGAAAGATAAGATTCTTTTCCGTAAAGTCTTAAAAAGTCTGGTCTAGCTGTTAATGAACCTATTTCATCTGTAAATGGTATGCGTAGAGTTTGGAAATGGATATTTAGCTCTGTATCGTCGAAGTGGTCTAGCGTTTTGTAGTTTGGTTCAAATGGATGTTCTGGCATGTTTGGAGCTTGAACAAGTAGACTAGGTGATTGCCTATCTTTGCTAACTATATAAGGCCATCCATCTTCCCATTCCAATTTCTGAATAGAGCTTTCACGCCCAAGTGGGCAATAGCCACGGTTTAGCAATTCTTTTTCTGTTTCAGCTATTTCTTTGTTTC
>Ga0131853_10018931_pt1 | contig 12527 bp, 7 predicted proteins | sample TergutLab28metaG_FD_92764 | JGI IMG/M metagenome (GOLD analysis project Ga0131853, IMG submission 92764) | Labiotermes labralis P1 segment gut microbial communities from Petit-Saut dam, French Guiana - Lab288 P1 (version 2) (version 2) | ecosystem: Host-associated > Arthropoda: Insects >...
GGTATAGTTTCCAAATTTTTCTTTAAACTTCTCGTTACTATTCCAGTGGCCCCAATTATTACTGGTACAATCGTACATTTCAGGTTCCACATTCGTTGTATCTCTATACACAAACTCTTGTATATTATTATTATTATTATTACAAAACATTTATAAATACATGTGTGGCTTATTCAGTGTGTTATTTAGCATTTAGTATTGTACCGTATAAAGACACAGTAAACTGATCTCATTACGTGGTTTGTTTGTATCGCTTAATTAATTCCAGCAAATTTGTAATTTTTCACCGAAATTGTAAAATAAGACCTACGCCAAATTGGATAAAAACGACATTTCGGAAATAACGTAATTTATGCTAAGAAAATATATATTTTATACTGCTGGTAAGCAAACCACATTATTTTAGCTTCTTATTTTTGGACGTATTAATGGGTCACCGTAGCGTCACTGACGCTCTTCCCTCAGTATCTTAACACTTCCGGATTGTAAATGTTTGGACAGGCAATAACATGACAAGGGCTCAAGGACTATCAAGAAGGCAGTGGATGCCACTTCCGCCAACTGCTTATGCATTGCTGCCAGTACAAACGATGTGTGACATGTGCTTACCCGAACAGATTCTGTGAAACTTTTATCGTGACGCTTTGTTTGTGTTAGTGTTGTTGTGTCGATGAAATGTTACGTAGTGTCGTGTTCTCCTAGAATCGCCCAATGAAAATGAGTGCTCAGAAAGTGCGCGGTATCTTGTTGCAACGAAATAGGTAAGACATGTACCAACCCGTTACTAGAACAACAAGCTTATCAAGTTGCCCTCAAGAAAGAGAGGGCTGTAGAATGAGATCATGTGGCCCAGAGTGTTGTACACAGATATCCCACTGTCTCTTTGTACTAGCTGTAGTTACTACTACATTTGTTTGGCTGACTTGTTCGTAGCATATAAAGATGATTTCAGCAAAGGACAAAATACAGTACATTTGATGAGAGGAGTACATTTAGCATATCAAGAACATAACAAGGCAAAATACATATCTGTAACATGGTTTGTTCAGTACGTGGGACGTCAGTTAATCACATGTACAGCAGTATGGTTGAAAACAAAATATTTTGCTAACGAATTTCGTAAAAGTTTCCTGACTTTTGTCTTATAAATAAAACAGTCCTTTTTGTGGTGTAGGCCGGGTAGCTCAGTCGGTATAACGACTGACTACGGTCCGGGATCGAATCCCAGTGGGGACGAGATTTTCCGTCCGTCCAGGCCGGCCCTGGGGCTCACCCAGCCTCCTGTAAAATGGGTACCGGGTCTTTCCCGGGGGTAAAGTGCGGCCGGGGTGTGTCGCTGACCACTCACCCCCTTCTAGTGCCGCGGTCATGGAAGAGTAGAGGTATACCTCTACCCACCCTCTGGGCCACACTGGGCCTGTAACGGGATAACTTTACCTTACCTTTATTGCGGTAAGCACAGTAGGTCTTCTTATGGGTCAATGACTGAAAATTTGAATTGTCTAATAACGCCCATTAAAGTCTGTAGAAATAATGTATAGGATTTTAAACAAAAACCATGGAGTAGTTTGTACAGTACATTGGGAAGTTTATTTTGCCAAGTATACAGTCAGTATGGTTAAGTATCCAAACACCCGACGTAATTTGTAAATGGATTAATGAAATACGGTTTCACAGACATTGAATTTACGGTTTATGATATACATTAAAATATTCATCTATGATCGCACGTACACTAGGCTTTGTTATGGATCAGTATGGCTGGGAGGGGGGAATTACAAAATAATATTTAGTGAAAGCCTTTAATCTTGGATTTAAGGATGTATTTGTCCGCAGGTTTAGGTGTTGTTATTATGTCACAGTCGGGAGGAAAAACCTACCGACTTACATACATGGCCGCCACATAAAGCAATGTTTATTTGCAACTTGTTGAACAATGTCAAACAGGGCAATAACGCTGTTGTTGAATAGTTGTTCGGACTATTTTGCATAAATTTGTTAATTGCAGCCTTCACCATAGCTTATAGTGCAAAATACAAGAGTTTACAAGATAATGAAAGCAAAATACCTGTTACATGCCTGTTACACTTTTTTGTAACATCTGTGGTTCGAACCGACATTTCAGAACTTCAGAAACAAGAAGTGAGTGTATGAGGCAAATGTGTGAATGATCTGTGCCACGAGGTGTGCAGGTGTGTCTTGGGGAAGGGACAGTCTTGCTTGGAATGTAGTGAATATGCCTGTACTTTAAGTAAAGTTTTCTTATGGCACTTCTCTCGTTTGGTAGAAATTTGTAAGTGTTATGTGCTACAGAAGAGGATGCAGCAACAAACAGAAGGATGTAGATGCAAATTTTTGTTCATTCGTTGAAAATATGTCAGTGGAACTGGGAAATTGAACTTAATATGTTCTGTCAAGGGCACTAAGTGTGGAGACTGGAAACGGTTTTGATATGGAGGTTTAAAAACTTTGTTTTCCTTAAAGAAGTACTCAATTGAAAAACAGGAGGAAAATGTTGAAGGAATTAGGCAGGATGTAGTAGTTTGATGGAGTTGGCAAGGATGAATGTGGTTTTTGTTCGGTACATATCTTGGTGATTTATTTACCGTTTAATCTGTCAGTCTGTTTTTTAGTTACATTTGCTCGACAGTTAAGTGCCATTTTCTTATAAACTTCTCAGTATGTAATGATCATATTTTCACACAACATTATCAACGAATAATTCAGTACTCTGTCATTCATTTTGTATAAAAGCTAAACGAGAAATGACTAAGGAAGTACTTGGCAGTAAACAACTAAAATTGAATGGAGTCAGTATTTAGTTGGAATCAAGAAAAATTGTAGAGTTTTCTAAACTTACGTATCTGTAGTCCTTTCAGAGAAAACGGTTTGTGTATGTGGTAATGCGTTAGAACATACGTGGTCGCGGCTTTATAGACTCTTCAAGCAACACACTACAGAACAAACCATACTGAAAAAAAAAATTTCGAATGTGAGGACAGTATGTCATAGCCCTATCTTATGTGCTTCAATTCAAGACGACTACCACTACTACTACTACTACTACTACCACCACCGCTACCACCCCTACCACTACTACTACTACTACTGTTACTACTACTACTACCACCACCACTACCACCACTACCACTACCACTGCCACTGCCACTACTACTACTACTACTTACTTACTTACTTACTTACTCACTCACTCACTTACTTACTTACTTAATTACTTACTTACTTACAGTTTCCATAAAATGGGGTAATATATGCGACTATGCCACAACCATCTCCTTTATTACCCTCCTTACCTATTTTCCACTCGTAATCATGAGTCGACACCCAATTCACTGTACGAGAAAAACCAGTACAGCTGAATGTACTGTCTACCGTCAATCCAAATATTAAGCCCTGCAAGCCCCTACCTATAAACAGGGAACTTAAAACTGGCTTTCCTGAATACTTTTTTATGCTTCTTTTCCCCTTAGAATTAAGTAAAGTGCTTATGTTTTTATTCTGCTTTCAGGTCTTAACATTTACACCATGCGTCCATAGGCGTCTTCGCGGTGTTTTTCACAATGATGGTAGTAATCTGGGGCATCAAGCCGTGTAAACCAGTAATTAATTGCCGACGTTTCTGCAGAGCTGGCTGTCTTCATCTTCAGTACTACCCTGAAGATGGAATCAGCAAGATCTGAGACGCGGTAATTAATTGCCAGTCAACAAGGCGTCATTTATTAAGATTGTTTCAATATTTGTTTACAACTTGTTCCGATATCAACATATTTGTTTTATTTAATGACGGTATCCGATATACGTTCCAGGCAGGCACGTGAGAGTTGTCTGAACACTGGAGTGGGTGTGCGCCAGGGCGCGTGCTCCCGCACCATTTCGGATGATTAGTAGTGAAAAATAATTATTTTTCACTTTCCATTGATGCGTTCTGCCGATCTGTCTGTTCCAAACGTAATTTTTTTGAGAAACTGCATTGTTTTTACCCCTCACAAAATATTACCCTCGTGATTAAATCAAGAAGAATATGATGGGCGTAGCATGCGGCGCGTGTGGGGGAAAGGAAATATGCATACAGAGTTTTGATAAGGAAATCTCAGGGAAAGGTACCACTTGTAATGCCAAAACGTAGTTGAAAGGATAATATTAACATGGAGCTTAAAGGAATCGGTTGGAACGGCACGGACTGGGTTGATCTGACTCAGGATAGTGACAATTTGCGGACACTTATGAACACGGTAATGAACCTGCCGTTTTCTTAAAATGCGAGAAATTTTGTGACTAGCTGCGGAATTATTGGCTTTTCCCGAAGGACTTGGGACTTGGAGTATTTTAGTTGATTAGTTCAGTTAGTTAGTCAATCAGCGTTATTTTTCGGGTATTGTGAGCACTGTTAGGATCGCAAAAGGTGAAAGGTCTTCAGTTGATACATCCTTTAATCGCAATTGATTTGCTGGTGAAAGAAATACAGTGAAATGTCTGTTACGTTTGAGCTGAAGAAACTAAACACTACTACTTCAATCTATGGGGAACAAAATGTTTTGTATGTCAAGCCGAATCATTCTGTTAATAAAAATAATACCAGTAATTCAGTTTAATTCTTTATTTATTTATTTACGTGCACGCTCTTTCAGCAGCCTAGAGGCTAATGGCATAAAAAAATAACAAAAAATAAACACAAACAAAAACAAGGCAGTTCAGTTTAATTAAAATAAGAAGAAAAAAATACGCATGATTTTAATAAATAAATCTAAGCCCTTGTAATGATGTTGTAACAAATATGATGATAAATGTAAAAGTGACCCCATAACATGCTGTTGGAAGCACAAAGGAGGAATAAAGCTACATGTCAGCTGTTGCTTAAACTCGGCGCTAGACGGGGTTGGTTGATCAACTCCACTCCTCAGAAGCTTTAATCCCAGGAACGTCCTGATACCCATTTACAATGCCGGTCTGGACGAGTGTGAAAATTCTAGTTCCCCAGGTGTTCGAATCCAGAACCGCCCAATACGTAACTTATCGCTAGACCGGAGGCGCTATCCCAGACCTGTATGAGAGTACCATAGCTGCAGGCAATTACGAGAAAAGAAATTTTGCTGAATGTAGAATATGTAGCAGCAAGAGCAGCAAAGACGTCGACGTCGACAAGTGCTTTGCAGATTTGCTCCTTCTTCGTACGTGTTGTAACACAGTAGTAGTAGTAGTAGTAGTAGTAGTAGTAGCAGTAGTAGTAGTAGTGGTAGTAGTAGTAGCAGTAGTAGTAATAGTAGTAGTAGCAACAGTAGTAGTAGTAATGGTAGTAGTAATAATAGTAGTAGTAGTAGTGGTGGTTGTATTAGTAGTAGTAGTAATAGTAATAGCAGTAGTAACAACAGTTGTAGTAGTAATAGTAGTAGTAGTAGCAACAGTAGTAGTAGTAGTAATAGTGGTAGTAGTAATAGTAATAGTGGTAGTAGTAGTAGCAGCAAATACTACAACAAATATTTGTTCTGTTGGTACAGATGTATTAGCTCCAGCATTAGAGCCACTTTATTTAAAGTTTTAAAGCCTAGCGGTTTCTTTACGTATCACCAGGTTTAGCTTTCAAAAATTCTACATGGTCTTCGCTTTGCGTTGTGTTTTGTAAGGATCTCAAAACAGACAGCGACTTTTGCTTTATACATCATTAACTGATTGGTTTTAATAACCGTGGTGGAAAGTGTTTACAGCGCGGTACGGGCTGATGTTTACATAAAGCAGATTAGGCTTCGTTTTTAAAAAGTTAAATCTACAGTAAATTTAACATAGATGGACAACACAGATAACGGTAACTGTCACTCTCTCAGCGTGTTTACTTTTTATGTGTGTATTTGTTCCTTTATTGTTTATTTAATGACTTTTTTGGAGATTCGACGAATGACAGGTTCACTTAGTTTATAATCAATCCACGAAAATGTGAAAGGAAGGACAGTAGTGTAATTTTAATAACAATCCAAACTCTTGCCGGGATAACCTGAAGAAAGCCACAAGAAACCTCAGTAATAGAGTCGGCCCCGGAATCCGGATTTGAACCCGGGGCCTCCCGAATGAAAATCAAGCACTATGAAGCTGTGATGGTCTACGTTGACGTCTTTTATCTGAAAACCTGTTAATACGTATCAGACAAACGGAGTAGATGTTTCATAGAGCTCGCCCTAATATCTCATATGTAACCATCCCAAAAATAACCTGTGTTGAATGGTTACCCTGCCATCCAGACTACTTATCTATCATACAAAGTAAAATACGACGTGAAGCAGTAAACATCATAACACAATTATCCACCATTGTTTACCCTTGCTTTCGTTATTACAATACAAATCTCCGCCGTACTATTTGCCATATTTGTTTGGTTTATTTAGTATGAAAACGTGGAAATGATCTAGACCAAACTTTCTTGAAAATTCTTCTTCGTGTTTTTGATATATACACTTCAGAGTCGAATTCCGCTTACATAGGGAAATACCGGTTTCAATCTTTAGTACAGCTACCCTGATTTAACCGTTCTATGCTTTTCCTCAGTCCCTCCAGGCAAATTCCAGGATAGTACCTCAAAATATACCACCACCACTTCATTGCACGTCCTTCCCTTCCTACTGTTTGCTGATTATCCTACCATTCGATGACATCTATGTAGTCATCGTCACAGCTTTCCCGTGCAAGTAACGGACTGCTTGAAAGAGTCCTTTTTGAAAATTTACTAGTCTCCTTGCTGATCAAATTGGGTCGTATTAGTTTCAAGCGTGCGAACAGTATTGTTGTTCATGCAATAGGCTGAAGTTAGTTATTTAAAAATAATTAAGTTTCAAAATAGGTTTTTTGTGTCCGCTTAAAATTATAAGTCGTGCACCTTAACAAATTTATGTAACAGAGACAACTATTCGTGTCACAATCCAAGAAGTATTTTGTACTTTCTCTAGCAGCTTTTATGCATCAGCAAAGCAGTTCTTATTTGATTTTAACAAGTGTTTCTACTGTCTATAAATGCATACTCATTACTGGTGCAATTATTTCACTGATATTTACAGCACGTAAATTCTTAGGTGAGTTTTATGTCACTTCTTATGGCGTGGTTTTTGTGCTACTTCGAGAAGGTATGTTGTTGTTGTTATACAGCCCGTTTGTTGTGTTTTAAAACTATTTTCAGCCGTATTACGTGACGTCATGTACATCTGTGTTCGTACGGTATAACCGTGAACAATTTTGCTGCATTGTTTAAATAATAATCTTACTTTATTGCGTACAGATGGCACAATCGTGTCGAAACACGTCGTGTGTAAATATATATTAAATTATTTTAATTTTACTACTACTAAAACTATCCTTCAGACTATATTCTAGTGCTGATTGAAACGTGCAAACCCGTCCAGCAATAGACGCATCTTAAAATTGGTCCCTTATGTTCCTAGGGTTAGAAGCATTCTCTTCTTAAATATCACTGTCGCGGATGAGAATCAACGTAATAGCTTTCACCATAGGCATAAATGTATAATCTCATAGTTTTTACAAATACAGGGCGTTTATTTTTCCTGAGTGTTAAGAGTTAATATTCGTAGAGGATTTTTCATCTGTTCGGAAATATACAGGTTGTCCCAGGAGGAATGTGCCAGACTTCGGGAGAGTGTTCCTTATGTTAAAGTATACCGATATAACCCAAAACACCTATGTCCAAAGTTAAACGGTTACGGAGATAATGGCCAGAGAAGTTTGAAACTTTGACAGCTGTTACACATTTATTGATTACCATATACATATTTAAACTGGCAGGAATATGTGGTTTCTGTAATGTTAATATCTGTACTTAACATCAAAGTAACTTGTGAGTGACATAAAGCCATTAAATTGAACTATAAAAACACTCGCACTCATGTCATAGTTGTCCTTAGGGTTACAAGCACTATACATGAGAAAGCCCAGCTGTGACGTAACATAGCTGACTGCGCAAAGCGTCACGCAGGCACAATGAACACTGCATGCACTCTCAAGGACGCTAGCATTGTCACGTGAAGTATCAGCTGTGCAGGTTGCAGTATTTGGAACCGCAAGAAGCCCCCACTTTTCTCTGGCCTTTATCTCCGTAAACGTTCAACTTTGGATATAGGTGTTTTGGGTTATATCGGTATACTTTAACATAAGGAACACCCTTCCGAAGTCTGGCACATTCCTCCTGGGACACCCTGTATAAATAGTGTTTTTTTAGTTAATATTTTACATAATATCACAAAGTAGGCTGCGTAGATTTGACAGGATATAGTGCTACAAATAAAATAATAGCATTCGCTAAACTTCTATATTTTCTTTGGTTGTTCTTACATTCAACAAAAAGAAAAATTAGATAACAATCAGTATAAACAAAAAAACAGAGCTGGGTCAAATTCTCCTTTGTGAATGACTCTCTTTGATTTGAATACTTTCCACCTCTTCGGTGTGTAACACTGAAAATTTTGCAACCAGTAATGATCGTTGTTCTGTCACTTAACAATGAAGCCTTTTTGCGAATATAGGAAATATTCGAAATAAATAAGTCTACATAATGGTCCTTCCTTGATCCAAAGAAGAGTGAAGTACAAAGTAAGTATGATCGTTGAATGTACAGCGACCTCCTTGAATGTTATTTCTCTTGAAACCGAACATTGTAACTGAACTGCAGAAACATGTGTGTTGCGCGAATATACATGTGTAGCCCACTCTTTAGTGATGACCTCCGTGGCCACCGCCGCCGCCGCCGCCACCACCACTGCCACTGCTGTAACCCCAGTGTTTTCCATCAGAATGACCACCCTTCTTGCCATAGTCCTCATGGTGCCCATGGTGTTCCTCATGACCATGGTGACCCTTATGGCCCTTATGTTCATCTTCATAGTGACCCTTATCATGGTGGCCCTTCTTTCCGTAATGGTCATCATGGTACCCGGATTTGTGATGGCCTCCCTTCTTGTGGCCGCCTTCCTTCTTCTCGTGATGAGCATGGAAGTCGCCGTGTTTGCTGTGATGTCCTCCCTTATGGTAGTCATCGTAGAATTTGTGTTCCTTGTGAAATTCATCTTTGTGTGATTTGTGGTGGTATCCATGTGTCTTGTGGCCCTTCTTATGTCCACCCTTCTCACCGTATTTCGCTCCCTTATGCCCCTTCTCTCCCTTATGGTGTTCGCCATAATGTCCGGCCTCGTCGTGGTGTTTCTTCGTGTGACCACCGTGGTCACTATAAAAACCACTGTGGTGTTCCTTACCGTGTTTACCATGGTCGCCCTTTTCGTGGTGATGGTGACTCTTGTACCCCTTGTCACCCTTGTGGCCATGACTGGAGTGGTGGTCAGAGTGGTGCTTGTGGCCACCTCCCTTCTCTTGGTGGTGTCCATGGTGCGAGGCTGCGGTCTCTAGATCCTCTGCTTCCTCAGCAACTTCCTTCACAGGAATCAATGCGGAACTTTCTCCTTGCAGTTCCGTATCTTCCAGTGAACCGGAAAGAAGATCTAACGAACGAATCTCTCTTGCTGTGCACACGTACTGAAGAAAGTACAGAGCTCCTACGAGAAAAAGAACTAGGCGCCACGGGCGCCAGAGTGACGTCACCATTGCTGCACTAGCCTTCCTAGCAGTGTTGTAATGAAATCAAACCCCGAACTGCCTTCCAGAGTATATGCCTCCGGTATTTATATTACAGTTTTGGATCATTACTCCGCCATATGCAAGTTTTCTCCTTATTTGCTGGGAAAAACTTTTTGTTTCTTTTTCTCTCACTAAACCCCCTCTCCATCTTTTCCCCTTCTTCACTTTGTTGGCATGGAGAGATTCTCCGTTCAGCCGGAAAGATCTATCACCCAGTAAGCGAGGAGCTAAACGGACTGCCAAACATGAAAATAATTCCATGCATACATCGTTTTCCGCTATTGAGCCCCGCTCTTGGTAATGTTCAATTCATTAACCAGCATTGAAAATTACATTATATCTGGTCATAATGTGCCTTTGTGTCATTACGTGATTTTATACGGCACTGAGTCACTCCTGTCGACGTGTTGCATAACTGATATGCATCCCTGGTTGTCGTTTAATTAGTCTGCTGTGAATGACGTCGGCAGGCTGCTTCGCATTTGAAATAGTTTTGTGCCTTGCATTATACAATGCTTACGGGTCCAAAATATTAACATAATAACCCTAAATATGATTTTTGTAATTAAATGCTTCTGACACGTATCCTGCCACAAACCACATTTCTGTTTTTTCTTCTCGTGTTGCGCATTATTTGTTATTTTGTTTTAGGGTAATTTTGTATTTTTTGCATAAACTGACACCAGTAGCCTGGTAAATGTATTTAGCTACGGTCACAACTAGTAGTAGTAGTAGTAGTAGTAGTAGTAGTAGTAGTAGTAGTAGTAGTAGTAATAGTGGTGGTGGTGGTATTAGTAGTAGTAGTAGTAGTGGTGGTGGTGGTATTAGTAGTAGTAGTGGTGGTGGTAGTAATAGTAGTAGTAGTAGTAGTAGTAGTAATAGTGGTAGTGGTGTTGGTGGTGGTGGTATTAGTAGTAGTAGTAGTAGTGGTGGTGGTGGTATTAGTAGTAGTAGTGGTGGTGGTAGTAATAGTAGTAGTAGTAGTAATAGTGGTAGTGGTGTTGGTGGTGGTGGTATTAGTAGTAGTAGTAGTAGTAGTAGTGGTGGTGGTAGTAGTAGTAGTAGTGATGGTGGTTTTTAGTGGTGGTGGTGGTGGTGGAGGTGATAGTATTAGTAGTAGTAGTAGTAGGAGGAGGAGAAGTAGTAATGGTATTATTAGTAGCTATTGTGGGCTAGTGCGAATCTGTGTCATGTGCGTTAGACACGCCAATATCAAGCATCAAACCGTTTTTAGTATATTTAATTTTGTTATATAAATATAGTACAGTAATGAGGATGGGATGGACGGCCCCTATGCTTGGAGTATGTTTGCCAATGTAATGGAAAAGCAGTGACGGTAGTCGATAAATTATGGTCCGACAGCTGGAGAGTTTGAAGGGGTAACAACTCACTGTCAACAACCATCATGTGGCGAAATAATACACGTGTTTCTAACTTCGATGAATTCTGTATAATTACCTAAGTAATGGAAAAAGATATGAGATTTGCTCAATCAGACATCAGCCTAGCGGTCCGCCTAGGAGTCAAAGGAGACATATGCTGACATCTCGTCATTAGAATTTGGGACATAATTTTCGTTTGGAGATATATGAGTATATAATGACATTATGACATGGATCAGCTGTTTTTGGTAACGACATTAAAAATTCGAAATTAAAATTAAAAGTAGGTGATTTTTGACAGATGCGAACGAACCCTTTGTTTACAATCGCTTTTCTTCCCGTTTTCTATCTAAAAGCGTAATTGATTGAAACATACAATACCGTCATATTTCCTCTTGTTTCTTATGGGTAAAATGTTGGTCTTTGGCACTAAGAGAAGAGCATGGATTGGAGATGTGGTCAGAGCAGTGAGGAGAATATTTGGGGTAGAATTAGATAAAGCAGCGGCTTTTGGCAAGAGCCTGAACGTAAGGACTACTTAAAGATCTTAGGCCCAGAAGAGAAAGTAATACGACAGGCAACGTACATATAACGTAACATTGAGTCGCGTTAGCGAAACTATAGTTACTGTTGAAAATCAATAAGTATTTTATATTCTGAGTGTGTGCCTGCTTTCTCGCCTTGGTTATCCAGCACACAAAGTGCACACGCCGTATTGTATTGTCGTCTGTGGTCTGTCAGACTCCACCATATTTTTCCATATGATTTAAAAAGTCACGATTTTGGGAAGAACCTTATTGAAAATAAAGTGTCTGCGTCTTTATTTTCCCTGTAAAGTTTGTCTGAAATATTTCTTATTCTGAGAAACATTCAGAGAGATATCGTGATAAATGTACACGCGTATTCATGTAATATACCCGTTACTCTAGCCAGATTTTAATGAAAATTGAATTACCTAGAAAGATGTTTTGAAAAATAATTACATATAAAATTCCATGAAAATCCGTCAGGTAGGGGCCTAGTTGTTCCATGCGGACGGACGGACGGACGGACAGAAAGGTAGACATAACGGAGCTAATAGTCGCTTTTAGTAATTTTGCGAACGCGTTTAAAATTACTTGGGGGTGATGACGTAGTCTGGCTGAGGACGTGATTGGGGAATGGGCTGTTGTGCACTTGGTAAAGAATTTTCGGGTTTTGTTTAAAAAAAATAGAGAGAATATCTTCCTTTAGCGACTGAGAGACTGTTAATTTCTCAAGAAGACGTTTTCTGCACGAACTGCGATTTTATCGCCCGCCCATCCCCCCCCCCCCCCCCCCGGGCGCGGTTTTTGGGTCTTTCAAAAAATCCCCCCCCCCCCCCTTTAAAAATACCACCACACAACCATTTCCTTTTTTTGTTTTTTTTTTTTTTTATTTTTTTTTTTGTATCTCCCCCGTTCCTCTCCCTTATAAATTAAATAAAAAAATTTATTTTTTCTTATTTTTTTCTTTTTTTTTAAA
>Ga0131853_10018933_pt1 | contig 12526 bp, 9 predicted proteins | sample TergutLab28metaG_FD_92764 | JGI IMG/M metagenome (GOLD analysis project Ga0131853, IMG submission 92764) | Labiotermes labralis P1 segment gut microbial communities from Petit-Saut dam, French Guiana - Lab288 P1 (version 2) (version 2) | ecosystem: Host-associated > Arthropoda: Insects >...
GGCCTGGAGCAAGCCGGCATGCGCTGCGTGGGCCATTGCGAAATCGACAAGTTCGCCGAACGCAGCTATCGAGCCATATTCGATGTGAAGGAGGACGAGTGGTATGCAGATGACATTATGGCCGTTTTGCCCGATGACCTGCCCCGAGCAAATCTGTGGTGCGCAGGATTCCCATGCCAGGACGTATCCGTCGCAAATGCAACAAGACCCGGCATCGACGGTGCCCGCAGCGGATTGTTTTTTGAAGTCATACGGCTGCTTGACGGGCTCGCCGCCGAAGCTCGACCCGCGTGGCTGGTGTTTGAAAACGTTAAGTCGCTGTTGGAAATCCGAGGCGGGTGGGATTTGTTCCGGATTCTCCTTGCGCTGGCCGAGCGCGGCTATTATACCGAGTATGGAGTCCTTGATTCAAGCAGGTTCGGCGTACCGCAGCGACGGCAGCGCGTGTTCATCATCGCTCGAAAGCATTTTGGAGCAGGATGTACCCGAGCGATATTTCCTGTCCCCGCGGGCCTTGGCAAAGCTCTGCGGCAGCTCAACGGACGAACCACCCAAGGAAAACGCATCTATGATGCCAATGGCGTGAGCGCGACGCTCATGGCCCAGGGCGGCGGCTTCGCGGGAAAGACTGGGTTGTATGCAGTAGGATTTAATAGAAAAGACGGCATTACCGGACCACTTGAGCAGGCATGCACGCTCACCGCCAGTGACTACCGCGGGCTGAATCGCAACCAAACCCAAACTGCTGTTTTTGTTGATCTCAGCGCCGGTGCGCCTAAATTGACCGACAATGCCCGCTGCCTTTTGGCGAAGTATGATTCCGGCATCAGCAACCATAAAGGTGCATGTTCCGGGGTTTTGGAATCAGGTCGTGTCCGCAAACTGACTCCTAGAGAAGCATGGCGTTTGCAGGGCTGGTCGGACAAAAGCTTCGACAAAGCGGCTGCCGTCAACAGCGACGCGCAACTTTACCGCCAGGCTGGCAACGGTGTCACTTTGAATGTCGTGGCTGCTATCGGGCGACAGATTGTCAAGGCGCAGGAGGACTATGAACGGGAGGTGTCGCCAACTTGATGCAAAACCGAAAGCTTAAACGCACGGCTACGTTTATTGGCATTTTTCTCGCAGCGACGCTGCTTGCGCTGGCGCTGATGCCGCTGTTTCGCCCGGCACCTGAGCCGGAATACCCGTATGTCACCGAAGAAACCACGCTGGAGGAATCATCGACAGAGGAAGAAAGCACAACAGACTGGCCTGACTTTGACTACCCAACCGAGCCGACCACGGAAGTTCCACCAACGGTCCCGCCAACGGCCACAACACCAGCCGCAACCGCAGCGCCGCCGCGTCCAACGCAACGTCCGCCGCAAGTAACAACTCGGTCTCCGACCACGACACGCGCACCGACAAGACCACCTGCTACAACGGTACGCACTACCACCCGCCAAACCACCACAACCAGAAGACCTACAACAACAACCCGTGCACCAACCACAACCCGCAGACCAACGACCACAACCAGGCCCACTACACGCCCGCCAGTTACCACAACGGTTGCCGCCAATACACTCATTGCCTATGCGGTCAATCATGGTCGCTCCATTGGTATGACCTACCGGCCCCAGTTGACGCAGGGCGGCGTAGGGATTCCCAACGCCACCCTGCAACAGGTTCGTGCACGACTCGACCAGGCCCGGGCTGCCGGTGCGCGTGAGTTCAACGTGTGGGCGCAAGGCAACACCATCTTTATTGCAACTAGGAGATAGCCATGAGAAAACTACTGTCCATCGCACTTTTGGCGATTATGGTTTTGGCATTCGCCGCCTGCAACACGCAGGAAAGCGCAGAACCCACAGTCCCCGACGAGTTCACGCAATGCTCAACACAAGAAACCCCACATATCTGGGACAGCGTGGAGCTACGCCCTCCCGGATCACCGTCCAACTAAACACAACTGAATATTTCACAGCGCCTCCGAAGTAATTCGGGGGATATTTTTATTCTAATCATTGAAAGGATCACAAATGAAACATCTGAAATACGCATTCAGTATTCTCCTGGCGCTCATGCTGGCTGTGGGCATTCTCGCCCCAGCCGCAAGCGCGCTCAACCTCAGCCAGACCCACGAGGTCAGCTGGGATCACCGCCTGCTTGACGAAAACGGCAATGGATTTACCTGGCATACCGGTCTTGCCGCAGAGCACAACCCTTCCGGCCTGCCGCTGGTCGTGCGCGAGCGATATATGCACGACTACACCGTCAAGCGCCACGGCCTGACCGGCCCTGCCAGCAGCTGGACCTACGGCGAAGATTTCTTATATGCCTTTTGCATCCAGCACGGTATCCCCATCATCGACTACCGTGACTATATTGGCTCCACGAACCCGAATCACGGCACGAAATGGGCTACGCTGACGGCGGCGCAACGCAGGCTGGTACAGCTTGCGCTGTTTTACGGCTACCCGAACAACGCGCCGGGCTTGTACACAGCTCGTGATGCCAATGCCTTCTATTCTGCCACGCAGCTGATTGTCTGGCAGATTACGTTGGGCTTTCGCAGCTCGCCGACTGCTTTGAACGACCTTACCTTCCCCGGCCCGGGTGCGACCGGTACGATGACGGAGCAATTGCTTCGGAATGCGCATCTTCGCAGGTTCTATGACCACATCTTGTCCGCGATGGCAGCGCATGAGCAGATTCCCAGCTTTGCGAGCAACAGCGCTGCTACTGCGCCCCTGCACACGATGACCCGCGTGGGCAATGAATACCGCCTTGTGTTGACCGACACGAACGGCGTGTTCAACGGCTTTGCGGCGGTTGATGTGCCCGGGTTTGGCGGCGGGTTGGGCGACAACTCCATCACGCTAACCAACGCCGATGCCTTTGACGGTACCCGCCTGGTCGTGTTCGAACGCAACAACAGCACGGCGTTTACCACGGATTTTCTCATCTGGTCAGTACCCGGTCGTCCGCACAATCAGGACATGGTGACCGGGGTGGATGCACCTGTGGTGCGAGCATATTTCCGTGTGCGTGTCGAAGAACCCCCACGCGGCAGCCTGCGCATTGAGAAGTCCGTGCAAGGCGGCGGCAGTGTTGCTGGCTTTCAGTTTGAAGTACGCGATAGCAGCAATGCGCTCATTGGCACCTTCACCAGCGGCGCGGATGGCACTGTGACTGTGCCCAATCTGCTGGTCGGTCAGTACACGGTGCGAGAAATTAACATCCCGGCCAACTTTGAGCTAATCGGCCCGAATCCCGTGACCGTCAATGTTACGGCGAATGCGACCGTGACAGCTTTGTTCACGAACAGAAGCACCCAGGGCCGGATTGAAGTCCGCAAGCACAACGCCAACCCGGATATGGGCGCGCACAGCCTTGCCGGTGCGGTCTTTGAAATCAGGAACGCTGCTGGTGTGCTGGTTGAAACCATCACCACCAACACGCAGGGCTTTGCGACCACTGGCCTCGTTCCGCTGGGCGAGTACACCGTGGTCGAAATCACCGCACCCCATGGTTTTGTCCGTGACCGCACCGAGCGCCGCGTAACGCTCACCGGCAGCACAACCACCGCCGTGGCAACTGTGAATGTCACTGTGCCACAGACACCGCAAGTTGGTCGTATCAATGTCACGAAAGTGAACAGCAACCCCAGCATGGGTAATCATAGCTTGGCTGGTGCTGTGTTCGAAGTCCGCAATAGCGCGGGTACGCTTGTTGATACTATTACGACAAATGCTAACGGCTTTGCGCAGTCCCGCGAGCTTCCATTGGGCAGCTATACCGTCCGTGAGATCACAGCTCCCTATGGATTTGTCATCAACCGTAACACTTTCAACGCACAGCTGAGCTACGGCAACCAGGATGTTGAGGTTGTGTACACTGACGTTGTGGTCAGCCAAGACCCGCAAGTGGGCACCATCACCGTCACGAAGCGCGATGCACAAACCGGCACCCGCGCGCAGGGTGATGCGACACTCGCCGGGGCTGTGTTTGAGATTTTCGCCGCTGACAGAACGACCTTGCTCGATACGCTCTACACAGGCAACGGCGTGACTGCCACCAGCCGCGAGTTGCCGCTTGGCACATATTACGTTCGTGAGCGGAATGCCCCCACCGGCTACACGCACAACACGGAATTTCATCGCGTGGTGCTGAGCTATGCCGGGCAGTATGTCGCTGTCACGACTGCTGACTTCGCGCTGGGGAATCGCGTGATTCAAGGCCGGATTGCCATCGTGAAGCATGTTGACATGCCCATGGATGGCTATGACGACCCGCAGATTCAACAGCCACTTGAGGGTGCTATCTTCCACATTTTCTTGACTTCCGCAGGCTCATTTGAGAATGCCCGCGAGACCGAACGTGATATCCTCACGACCAACGAGAATGGCTGGGCCATTTCGCGTGATTTGCCGTTCGGGCTTTACACGGTCGAAGAAGTCTACGCGCCCGGCGACTTGCAGCTGGTAGCACCCTTCCAGGTCTTCATCGCAGAAGATGGCCGGATATACTATTTCATCCTTGAAAACAGGCAGTTTCGTTCACTCGTGCGTATCGTCAAAGCCGACGCGACCACTGGCCAGACGATTCCACTGGCGGGTACGACCTTTCGCATTCGCTGTCTTACCAGCGGCGAATGGGTTTCCCAGCGTGTGAACTATCCCACGCCCACATATCTGACCGAGTTCAACACCGCAGCTGATGGTATGCTCGTGCTGCCGGAACCGCTGCCCAGTGGAGATTATGAACTCCATGAAATCCGTGCGCCGCATGGCTATCTGCTGAGTGAAGAACCCGTGCGCTTCACGATTCACTCCAGCATAGCTGACGGCGAATTCATCACCGTAACCATGGAAAATATGCCTGTGATGGGCCGCATTTCGGTCGAGAAGCGCGGCAATGTGCTGGTCGGCGCGCAGGAGATTGAAACCATCTTCGGGCCGCAGTTCCTGCCTATCTTTGAACTGCGCAATCTGGTCGGCGCTGAGTTTGACGTGGTTGCAGCCGAGGACATCATCACCCCCGATGGCACCGTGCGCGCCCGCGCCGGTGATGTTGTTGACCGCATCATAACCGGTGCTGATGGCCGCGCAACTTCGATTGAGCTGTTTCTTGGCGAGTATGTTCTGGTCGAAACCAGCGCGCCCTATGGTTTTGTGCTCGACAGCACGCCACGCCCGGTTTCGCTTGTGTACGAAGACCAGTACACCGCCGTTGTCATTTCGCCGATTGGCATCACCAACGCCCGGCAGCGCGTTGGAATTGAGCTGACGAAAGTCATGGAAGGCTTCGACAACTTCGACTATTTCGAGGATGTCATCTTCGGCCTGTTTGCTGCCGAGAACATCTACGCCCCGGATGGCGCGCTGCTGATTGCTGAGGGCAGCTTGATTATTGCACAGGATGCGCTGGTATCTCTTGCCGCGCTGGACGCTGATGGCCGTGGACGCTTTGAGGGTGAGTTGCCCTTCGCGCTGTATTTCGTTCAGGAACTCCAAACTGCACCTGGTTTTATCGTTGACGATACAAGGCACCCGGTAGATGCAAGGTTCACCGGGCAGGAAAACGCTGTGACCCGCATTGTGCTCAACAATGGAGAGCCAATTGTCAATGAGCGCGTGCGTGGTGATCTGCGCATCCTCAAGCTGGATTCCCTGACACGAGAGGCGCTTGCGGGTGCTAAGTTCGGGCTTTACCAGGGTAATGTAAGAATCGCTGAGGCCGTTACAAACGAAGATGGCTATGCCTACTTCAACGACCTGCCCTTTGGTGAGTACCAGGTGCGTGAACTGGAAGCGCCGGATGGATTTATCTTGATTGAGGACGTGTTCACTGTCATCATTCACGAGAATGGTCAGCGGATTTTGCTGGAAGTTCTCAATCACAGGGAGCCGCCCGAAGTGCCTGAATGTCCTCCTGAAGTTCCGGATTGCCCGGAGAGGCCGGAGCGTCCTGAGAGACCTGAACGTCCAGAAAGACCCGAAAGGCCAGACTGCCCAGAGCGTCCTGAGCGCCCCGAATGCCCGGAAAATCCTGAGCAGCCGGAGGAGCCAGAAGATCCCGAGACTCCAGACGACCCTGAGTATCCAGAGGATCCAGAAGACCCCGAACAGCCCGAAGAACCGGAAGATCCTTACGAGCCGGAGCAACCGGAAGACCCGAAAGAACCCGGTCGCCCTGAGCCGCCGCCACAGACGGGCGATCGTCCCAGGCCGGTGGTATTGGTCGGTATGATTCTCGCCGCGGCGGGCGTGGCGGCAGCAGTGCTACTGATTCGCAAAAAGAAGGAGGGCCACTGATGCATAGCAAAAAACTTCGATATATCCTGGCCATCGTTGCGGTCGTTGCCCTGCTGATGGGCGCCTTCGCGCTGACCGCCACCGCCAACCCTGGCAACGTCGCAGACGCTATCCAAGGCACGTGGGACAGCGCACGCGGTCAAATCCAGACCGTGGTCAACCGCGTTGTCTTCCCCGCGTTGACGCTCATTTTAGCTGTGTTGTTCTTTGTGAAACTCGCATCATGTTATTTCGACTATAAAAAGCATGGCCAGTTTGAAATCACGGGGCCAGCAATTTTGTTCGCTGGATTACTGCTGGTGCTCACGGCTCCACTGTATATCTGGAATATCATCGGATGACGCTCAAAAAGCGTTGATTGTCAAGGCGGGAGGGCGCTTCTTGCTCTCCGTCAGAAGGAGGCACGCTATGTTTGAATGGCTAGGCGATGTAATCTCCGGTGCGTTTTCCGGCCTGAGTGAAAGCATATCTACTGCCATTTTCGACATGATTCTGCAGTGGTTTTATCAGATTATCTTCGATGCCGTAGCCGAATTCTTCACCATGATGGGCATGATGGGTGCGCAGATTTTTGAGCTGCCCTGGGTCGCTGGTGCAATACGATTGTTCCACCTGTTCGGCTGGGCGCTGTTTGCAGTTGGCATGGTTGTGGCCATTTTTGATGTCGCAATTGAGGCCCAATCCGGCCGCGCGAACCCACGCACGACTGCGCTGAATGTCCTCAAAGGCTTCTTCGCCACGAGCCTGTTTACCACGGTTCCAATCACGCTGTACCAGTTTTGCATCACGCTGCAGCTCACGTTTATGGGCGAGCTCACGGCCATCATGGTCGGTGGGCGCACGCTGGGACTCGACCAGGAAAGCATGAGTGTATTGGAGGGCTCGTTCCGCGTTGGTGTTGATGTAAGCCTGCGGCTGTTCAACGTGCTGGCGTTGGTTGCTTTTGGCTATTGTGTCGCGCGGATTTTCTTTTGTAATCTGAAGCGTGGTGGAATTATGTTGATCCAGATCGTCGTCGGCAGCCTGTATCTGTTCAGCGTGCCGCGCGGGTATTCCGATGGATTCTGGGGTTGGGCAAGGCAGATCGCGGCATTGTGTTTGACGGCCTTCATGCAGACGACGCTGTTGTTTCTGGGTCTGCTGACCTTCCCGGACCACATGTTGCTGGGGCTGGGGATCATGCTCTCCGCCAGCGAAGTGCCCAGAATTGCACAACAATTTGGATTGGACACAAGTACGAAGTTTAACATTTCGTCTGTTGTTCACGCAACAAACAGCGCTATGAACGTCGCCAGGATATTGAAACGTTAAAGCAATAAAGGAGGTTCTGCCTTGAACCAACAACAATATCTGTACCCACAAAACCTGAAGAGCGAAGCCGGCATGTGGCTGTGGTCCATGCGAGATTTCACCGTGGTTGCCGTATGTGTGCTGCTGGCCGTACTCGTGCTGGCGACCACGCGCTCGCCCATTCCCCTGGCGGTGGCGGCGGTCTATGGCTTTCTGACCATCCGCTTTGATGAAGTCTGCATTTTGGACTTCATTTCATGGGCCACGCGTTACTTTGTTACGACACAACAAGAATTTCAATGGAGGATTGATGAGAAAAAAGAAAAACAAACATAGCGTCCAAAATCTCATTGGCATCAAAGGTTTCAGCGATTATGGACTATCGACAGAACACGGCGAGCTCATATTTTTCACGATTCGTCCGCAGAATATTTCTGTGTTGTCGTATGAAACCGTGGCGCAGAAAGTCCGGCAGTTACAACAACTGCTCAGCGCCGTGCCGGAACTGGAACTGCTCTGCCTCGACTCCTGCGAATCGTTCGAAGAAAACCAGCGGCATATCAAGAGTTTGCTGGAAACGGAGCAAAATCCCGCCGTGCGCCGCGTACTCGAACAGGACATCACCCTCCTCGACGGCATCCAGCTGGAAATGGCCACAGCCCGGCAATTTCTCTTTATGATTAGAATGAAAAGTGAAAAGCAGGATCAGATTTTCGCCCAGGCGAACCGGGTGGAGAAAGCCATCTCCGAGCAGGGATTTGAAGTGCGGCGATTGGATCATCCAAGTCTGAAGCGTCTGCTGCGCTTGTTTTTCAACGGAATTGTATTCGAGAATCGCGAAGCGGGGAGCCCCACCGCAGGTGGTGAGGAATTCTACTCCGGCAAGGATTTCTTCGACACCATCCTGCCAACGACCATCAAGTTCAACGTGGATCACTATATCTGCGGCGACCGTTTCTGTTCCACCTGGGCTTTGAAAGACTACCCGCCCAGCACGGATGCACAGGCTTTGTTCGCCCAGCTGGCTGACCGCGCGGGAGTGACATTGCGTGTATACAACCGGCCTGTGGACAGCCCGGAACAGCGTAAAATTCTGCAAAACGCCACGCGGAAGAATCGCTTTGCGGCCAAGGCGAATGACGCGCAGGAATCCATCAATGCGGAAGAAAACCTGCAGGATGTGGCCACGCTGTTGGCGAACCTGCGCCGCAATCGGGAGCCATTGTTACACTGTGCGGTGTTCATTGAGTTGCACGCCGCCAGTTTAGATGCACTGCGGGAACTCCAGCAGGAGATCAACATGGAACTCACGCGCTCAAAACTTGGCGTGGATCGCTTGACTTTACGTCAGCAAGAGGGCTTTTTGTCTGCCGGGCCGTGCGGCTTCAATCAGTTCGACGTGCAGTTTGAGCGTGTGCTGCCGGCAAGCAGTGTAGCAAATTTCTATCCATTGAACTACAGCGGGAAAACGGACCCCGCCGGGTTTTATCTTGGCCGCGACAAATTCGGCACGAACATCCTGGTCGATTTCGACCGCCGTGCGGAGGATAAGACGAATGCGAATACGCTCATTCTGGGTAACTCTGGTCAGGGCAAAAGCTATCTGATGAAGCTCATTCTGGCCAATCTGCGGGCCTCGGGAAAGACAATTCTTGCATTGGATCCCGAGGCAGAGTATGCGGAATTGTGCGAAAACTTGGGCGGCTGCTATGTGGATTTCATGTCCGGCGAGTATATGATCAATCCCCTGGAACCGAAGTCTTGGGCTGATGCAGAAAGTCTTGACACAGAAGGGCCCGAAGCGTTCCGAAGGACAACCAGACTCAGCCAGCACATCGCCTACCTGAAAGACTTCTTCCGCGCCTACAAAGATTTCACCGATGCGCAGATCGACACCATCGAAATCTTGCTGGAGAAAATGTATGCCAATCACGGCATCACAGATCGCACGGATTTCAACCGATTGGCACCCAGCGATTACCCGACAATGGAGGATTTCTATGCTTTGGTAGAACAGGAATTCCAGGACTTTAGTCCGCACCAGGGTTTCAGTCCCCAATTGCCTTGCGGCACGGATCCAGAGCTTGCCTTTGAATCCTTACCATTGATTCCGCAAGGAAAACACCTTTACACCGAAGAAACCTTGCAGGAAATTTGCCTGGGGCTGCACTCCATGTGCCGTGGCGCTGAGAGCAAATTCTTCAACGGCCACACCAATGTGACAGATTCCTGCTTTTTGGTCTTTGGTGTGAAAGGCCTGATGGACACCAATCAACGGCTGAAAAATACAATGCTCTTTAACATTTTAGCTTTCATGACACATCAGCTGTTGGGGCGCGGGAACGCTGTGGCTGCCATTGATGAGCTATATCTTTTTTTGAGCAACATGACAACGATTGAGTATATCCGCAACGCCATGAAACGGGTGCGCAAGAAGGAATCGGCGCTGGTGCTGGCAAGTCAAAACGTCGAAGATTTTCTCCTGCCGGGCGTGAAGGAATACACAAAGCCGCTGTTTTCGATTCCGACGCATCAGTTTCTGTTCAATGCCGGTAACATTGAGCCACGCGTGTTCACGGACACATTGCAGCTGGAGCCCAGCGAGTTCGAGCGCATCAAGTACCCTGAGCGCGGGACTTGCCTCTACCGCTGCGGCAACGAGCGCTATCTGCTGCATGTCATAGCACCCGAGCACAAGCGCGCGCTGTTTGGGACGGCGGGTGGTCGCTGATGGCCGCGCCCGCAGCACTCGCGCCGCTGGTCAAGGCCGCGCTGAAGAAAATCGCCGTCGCCGCCGCGACTGACAAGCGCGTCGGCAAGACCGTGCTGGGCATCATCGGCGGGGTGCTTTTTGTGGTGGTCGCGCCCATTTTGATGCTGCTGTCGTTGCTGCAAGGCGGCGCTGACCTTGATTTGTCTGCTGCCATCGCCCAGGCACAGCATGAACAACTGGTGTATTTCGAGCAGATCATGTTGTCCATTGAAGATGAAATCACCGAACAGGAACTCGATATTGACCCCTTGCGCGCGCAGATTATCTTCCTCTCCGCGCTAAGCAATCACCCGCGCGATGCAGACTTCTTTACAAATTATATCATGCTTTTCGCGGGAGAGCAAGATGTTTTTGAAGCTATCGGTGAAACTTTTGGCGTGACTTTCACAGCTGAAGAAATTGAGCAGCTGGAGCAACTCATTGCCTGGGCGCAAGAGGCCCAGACCGGCCCGCCAAGCAATTTACACAACAGAATTGTGGCGCTCGCTGCCGATGACGACACGCCCTTCGGGGGTGTTTTTTCATCCCCGCTGCGGGATCGTGACTGGCGGCCACTGCTGACGAGCGGTTTTGGTATACGTACGCATCCCATCTCTGGCGAGCGCAGTCATCACGCGGGTATTGATTTGAGCCTGCCGGTTGGCACTGAAATTTATGCTGTTGCGGCAGGGCGTGTGCTGATTGTTGCTTATGATCCGCATGGATATGGGCTCTATGTTGTGATTTATCACGGTGGCGGGATGGCGACACTCTATGCCCATTGTTCGCGGATTTTGGTCAACGAGGGGCAGGAGGTCACGCCCGAAACAGTGATTGCGCATTCGGGCAACTCGGGGCTATCCCGTGGTCCTCATTTGCATTTTGAACTCATCGAAAATGGGCGACCGATCAATCCAACACGACATTTACCAAGATAGAAAGTGAAACTTTTATGCCAAATTTTGAGTACGAGAGCCTCAACGAACACTTGAATGATATGGGGATATTTTATCGGCTAGTCGCTGATCAAATTCTGCGGATAGCGCAGGAAAATGCGTTAGACGGCGAAATTTTTGAGATCGACCCCGATGATTTGCCCGATGGTTTTGACTTCCTGCGGGATCGAGAACTGATCGTTTGTATGCTCGCCGAGCAGCCTGAAGTTGCAGACGTGGAGGCCCACAACAACGGCTTCAACATACGGCTCCAAGAACATATGCAGGAGATCACCGAAAACAGAATCTGCATCCGTGATGAGCTCCTCATTGAAAGTAACCACATCAATGCTTATCTGGAAACATGGTTCGACATAAGCAGGCGTCTCGGTCTGCCGGCGCTGGGCGAAGATGATTCCGGCAACATGTACGCGGATTATTATCCGCGGGATGATCGCCTCGAAGTGCACTGTATCATCAAATATGCGGACGGCACAAGCAGCGAAGCAATTGAGCTGGATATTACCGACAGTGAAAGGGATGTTATCCTGCAATGCATGCGCGGGGCCGGGCTGGATGATTGCATCGCGGAAATAGGTATCAAGCCGACCCAGGCCGACCTGGAGGCCATGGCTGAATTGCACTACAACTTCTTAAACATTCTGCCTGGCGGTAAGTGCGCTGACTTTTCCGGCATGTTGCTGCATGGCCTGGAGATGCGCAGCATGAACCTCTGCGGCGCTAATTTCAGCGGCGCCGTTCTTCGGGAGTGCGATATGGGTCATGGAAGCTTCGATAACTGCGACTTCAGCGGGACGATCTTTCACGCGGTGCAGGCAGGCGACGCCTCGTTTGAGCAATCCAATTTTGCCGGTGCACAGTTCGAAAGCTGCAACTTTTACTATGCGTATTTCGAATGCGCTGACTTCACCAACGCCGCTTTTGATGATACGAACCTGCATCGTGCCACAATGGACGGCTGCAATTTTCACGGCGCGCAGTTCGAAAACACCGACCCAAGCGAAGCCACAACTTTTTTGGCCAAAGGCATTGATGGCATGACATCGGGCTCCGCGATGACAATGTAGGAAGGGGGCATACCATGCATTTAAACGCAATTTTTCATCGCAAGGAACCGCAATTCGAACCCGAATTCTGTACTGTGGAGAAAGTGATTGAGCTTGACGCAACCGACTATTGGTCGTTTCGCTGCAGTATGATTCTGGATGATGCGGTGACCACCGAGA
>Ga0131853_10018934_pt1 | contig 12526 bp, 13 predicted proteins | sample TergutLab28metaG_FD_92764 | JGI IMG/M metagenome (GOLD analysis project Ga0131853, IMG submission 92764) | Labiotermes labralis P1 segment gut microbial communities from Petit-Saut dam, French Guiana - Lab288 P1 (version 2) (version 2) | ecosystem: Host-associated > Arthropoda: Insects >...
AGGGTGGGTAGAGGTATAGCTCTACTCTTCCATGACCGCGGCACTAGAAGGGGGTGAGTGGTCAGCAGCACGCCCCGGCCGCACTTTACCCCCGGGAAAGACCCGGTACCCATTGTACAGGAGTCTGGGTGGACCCCAGGGCCGGTCTGGACGGGCGGAAAATCTCGTCCCCACCGGAATCCATGTCTTAGGTAGCAGCATATTTTACATGTGAAGAAAACCTTTTGAGCAAGTCAATAGTTTCGATTCGAGTTTATTATACAGTAGCAGTTGGTTTTATTTTAATCAACTGTATGAAGCAAAATTAGAATGATCCGAAAAAATTTAAGACAGATTTACGATACCAAAATTTCATCGGGACAGACGAAAAAGAGGACGGATTTAAAAAAAAAAAGCTTTTAGATTTCTAAGATTTTATAATGTCATTGGAAAGAGAATTAAATTTGAGCAAGGAGTGCTTGTTGAATGACACTTAAAATGAAAAACCGAGTAATCGGAGTAAAAATCCCCCACAATGCTACTTTTTTCTACCATAAATCCCAAACTGACTGTCGTAAATTTCACTGACAACTTCCTCCATCACATCTTCAGGATATGAGTTTTAGGCAAATAATAAATGAAAGAATGAATGTATCAACCAACAAAAGCACTTAATAAAATACAGTTCATGGCAAGTATCGAACTTCAACATGTTTCTTCATCGCTCGACACGATGTACTTCGCACAATCCCTCTGGACGAGATCCCTGCGGATCACAAAGATCGAGACATATGTTTTTGTATACATACTGCATACAGATCATAAATGGCTGCGAGGTTGAATTTGAAGCGGCTATCACATTGCGGTAGCACAGTGGTTACGGTGCTGTTCTACGAATCGGAAGGTCGCTGGTTCGATCCCAGCTGGTGTCATTGGAATTTTTCATTGACATAAAATCCTTCCGATCGTACTATGGCCCTGGGTCGACTCAGTCACTAACAGAAATGAGTACCAGCAGCATTTCCTCCGACAAATGTACCACCATCCTGTGCCGTTGTCATGATGTCTGGGAACCTTAACTCCCTGGAACCCTCTGGGCCACTCCAGGCCTGCAATGGGACTGATTTACCTTTTTATCTCACAGTTTTAATATCACAAAATTGTGATTTTAGGTTTATCATTTTTATATATTTAACGTCTTCTAATATTAAATAAATACGACGTGATTATTAAATTTCTGCTTATATAATATGTTCCAACGGCTCCACAAATTACATAATTCAGTGCACTGCCACAAGAATGCAGACACATTCACTTATAGACACATTGGCAGGGGAATGAACGAATTTCCTCTAAAATGTTTCAAATGGCGGTATGGCAACAGTGCGGTGGTTGCATCTCAAATGTGAACAGGCGGTACAGCGAGACAATAAGGGGAATCACCACGTTGTCCTTGTCGTGATGCGTGCAGCAAACACTGGCGGGAGTTGACGAGCAGTTAGATCTGTTTCCACAAAAAACAGACCTACTGTACCGAGAAAATACATTTTCAAAACGGTGATGTATTTTAATTCCTGAACGCTCGGAGAAATAGGGCAGCACCAGTACCGTGCCTTGGATCAGACGGTTAGCTGTCGGCTTCTCACCACGGACACCCAGGTTCAATTACAGGCCTGGAAATGTGAATTCGTTGTAGATAACGTGGCGCTGGGACGGGTATCTTGCCACCAATGTTCCGTACTGGGTTATTCGTCTATGATCGACGTCATTAAATATCAGTAATTGACGGCTAACATTAGGTTAAAATTAGCTGTGGAACTGTGAATGGCAAAATAGTGGACGGTACTGTGTTAGACCCATTCACAACTAATGTCAAATAGGTAAACCTACATCATTAGAGGGCTGGACAGACCCTTATGGCTGCAGGAGACTGAGGATCCTAGAATTTATAGACAACTGGCACATGAAAGTGGCGTGGTTGTCAGCCCTACGCACCGGCCACCTTTATCCCCAAGAGATATCCCTGGCTGAGTCGACCCCAGGGCCATAGTACGGCCGGAAGGATTAAGTCAATGAAAAATTCCAATGACCCGCGACCTTCCGGCTTGAAGCCCAGTGCTTCAGCCGAATGCGCCACCGCGTACCCCATTATTCTGAGCTTGACGGGGTGATTGCATCACCGTACTGCTGCAGGTGGCGCAAGACTACTACTTCCCTACCCATTGGGTCCAGTGACCTGTTTTCACCATTTCTTTCGGTTGACTGCTACAAGTAACCGCGGAGTGCAGACTTTAGCGCCATTTGATATAATCCAGATGAGTAGGTTAGAATTTCATGTAACTGCAGATAGAGACAGACGCGACTTTTCGAGTGTCTTACTACAGGTGTGCCATTTATAATGTTTCTAAACACGGCAGGTTTATCACATGGAAAAATCTACAGCCGTCGGGACTCTCCGAAGCAGCTGCAGTGCTGAGGGACGCTGTTAAAGGGACGGTATATAACCAAAGCGAGATGACGGATAATGTCCTATATTTGTGCGACTTATGGAACCCATCTACAAGTAGACCAGTGGGAAGGCCCAAATTCCGATGGGAAGACGACGTCAGAAACTACCTGAGAAAGATGCAACTTGTAAAATGGGCACAAGTCCGGGATCGCCTTAAATGGAAGGGTATCGTTGAGAATGCCAAGATTGTACCAGAGTTGTAGCGCAGAAGAAGAAGAAGAAGAAGAAGAAGAAGATGATGATGAAGAAGAAGTAGGAGGAGGAGGAGAAGAAGAAGAAGAAGAAGGAGGAGGAGGAGGAGGAGAAGAATAAGAAGGAGCAGGAGAAGGAAAAGGAGGAGGAGGAGGAGAAGAATAAGAAGGAGCAGGAGAAGGAGAAGGAGGAGGAGGAGGAGGAGAATAAGAAGGAGCAGGAGAAGGAGAAGATGGAGGAGAAGAAGAAGAAGAAGAAGAAGGAGGAGGAGGAGAAGAAGAAGAATTGTGTGACTTAGAGGCACAGCGTCTTCACAAAGAGTACCGTTCAGTGGCAATAAATCTCTTTGTTCCAGAAAATAAAGCAGTGAATTGCTTCATCTTCACAGTAAGCACCAACTATTCAATGAAAATACAAACCGTACAGTTAGATATAATAACTCTATTTAAGTGTACGAGAATTTGGATTTAAAAACACTGTGCTTACACTTCTAAATATCTGAAACAGTTCTGCTGCATGCAATAAGTTGGTCTAACTTCCATCCTATCTCACGCCATTCCAGAAAATATATAAACTTTTATGTACTGTTGATAGAAGTTTAAAATTCTCAAAACTTTGTCTAGAGTTGACAAAATCGTACCTTCTACTTAGCGTTTCCACCAAGAAAGAGGAATCAAAGATTCAGGAGACTATCAATTTAAGTTAATAAATTTAATCGGATAACCCACTCACTAAATGACCCCCCCCACCCAAAAAAAGGAAGGCTGCTGAGAGGAGTATAATTATTAACCGGTTCTGTTTTGTTCAGTTAAGGAGACTCGATGATTACTCACTAATGTATTAAAAAAAGTCCGACAATGAAGCTTCTACAGTTGTGTATCAAAACGGATTTCAGAATCCCATCTCCAACAAATTTACGCTCCCAAAATCATTTTAAAATCAAACTTTGTAAAAACCTTAATTCCCAGTTTCATTACTTAAAATTTCACGTGCAACTCATCACTATTTTAGCTGCCTTTAATAATTATTATTTATTTAAACCATAGATAAACGGGGACCGTGGTAGCACAGTGGTTAAGGTGCTGTGCTACAAATCGAAAGGTCGCTGGTTCGATCCCAGCCGGTGTCAGTGGATTCTTCATTGACATAAAATCCTTCCTTAACTTCCTGAAACCCTCTGGGCCTGTAATGGGACTGCTTTACCTTTACCATAGATAAACAATTGTTATAACTTTTAATAATATTTACTCTTTTCTAAAACGAATCGCACATTGTTTCATGCTAAACCCTGAGGCCCCGGCAGTACACAGACGATGCATTCATCTCCCTATATCTTGGTGCTTTTATACCACAGAGTGTTTAACTCAATCCTCCTGTTGCTTTGCCATCAAAAACGAGCCAGACTTTACAAGAAGCATGGTAGGGTAGCTTGTGCTGGTGCTGGTAAATAACAAAATATGTGAACCAGCCTGCAATCAAACCTCGGTCTTTAACCTCATATTTTTTCGTACTGAATAATCCAGGATCACTAATATTAAATGAAATGAAACATTGTACAATAATAATATTTCTTACTCTTGGTTTAGTAGCATTCGTATTGCCAGTTTTCAGCTCTCTCATTTTAGTAACGGGTGAATAAATGATTAAACGGAGGTGTAACGTACACTGACACATCAGCCGTCAGACTAAAACGTAATTGTGACGTCGATTAGAGTAACTGCGTCTTGTTTGTTCAAATTATCAGCAGCCGAACAAAAATCTCGCTGTAAATTAACTTCATGCAGTAAACTCTTCTTAATCAACTAGAACTCATTTATCTCCTGAACAAGCAACATCGGAAGTGATAATATACAAAGAAAACAATCAATTACTTTATATCCCATACTGGGGATGCATTTTAATATTATATTACTACCTACGCCTCTTTTCCCCAAGTTGTATTTTCAATTCAATTTTTTACTTCCAATTTCCCACAGGCGCTACAGGAATTTGTGAACTGTGATCCAATTCCGCACGACAGCGTTTAATTCAAAATGTAAATACACACAGTCTTTTAAATGAAACCAACTTTGTGCACAATTTATTCGTAATATATTTATTAATCTCTACATGTTTCGGGCGACTATGTGCCCATCATCAGAAGATACAACTGTGTTTTTGCGACACTTGGTACTTGTTATTATGTGTGGATGACTGTCTGGTATGCAGGAGCATATGCTCCTGAGTACAAGACAGTCATCCACACAGAATAACAAGTACCAAGTGTCGCAAAAACACAGTTGTATCTCCTGATGATGGGCACATAGTCGCCCGAAACATGTAGAGATTGATAAATATACTAAGAATAAATTGTGCACAAAGTTGATTTTATTTACAAGATTTTTACAGAGATGCACGGTCAACAAAACATAAAAAATGTAACTACACACACGTGGGTCACTGCTCACGGGCTGAGAAACGCTGTAATTATGTCTCAAAGCGACTTGAAATACCGGATGGTTATATAATGGGTATTTACCTTCACTGTACAATGACCATAGGCAGGACTTGCCTAGATATTTCGGCGAAACAACAGGTGACCTTGTGAATCTATTAACACATGAATTTCGCAACGACTCCGCGAAACGTAGACACAGCCGAGGCATATAAATGCGAAAAGATAAACCCATGAGAAGATCCAAGAAGATTTTAAGTCAAAATCTTGAACACTTCATTTCACGTGCGTTTCTAACATACATTTTGAAATTCAATGCTACTTGCACTACTAATTGGAATAGTTGATTTATGATATGAATGTCTGTTTAGACGCTGTTAATTGTCAGATATGAATTCATATAAACTTTTCCAAGCACTGGTTATGGTCACGTTTTCAGTCGATTAGTTGTTATTATGCTGATGTTATCAAATTTTTAAATTTTGTAGTAGTGGCAACAATCTGAACCGAACCCGGAACCCTTTTAACAGAACACTTTACGCAACGCACTAGCCCACAGCGGTAACCCAGGAATATATGTTATCATACTACATAAAGGGTTACGTGCAGCCTAGCAGCAGATATAGGTAGGGGTGCTGATAAGTCTTTAGCCCGACCAGGAAGGAAACAAGCTCGGAAGCATGTCAGGGACGCGCGCGATTTCAACAACATCGAGACGCGAGCTGTCATCAAGTTTTTTTTCCTGCAAGGCAAGGAGCCGAAGGAAATTCACGCCATTCTGACAGAAACATTAGCTTGTTTCCTTTCTGGTCGGGCTAAGGACTTATCAGCACCCCTGCAAATAGATTTCACTGAAAGTCTAGCCAAGTCTCCATTGTTTTACGTGTACAGGAACTAAAATTTTTAAGCATTTAAATCTCTAGCAACAGAATCGAAGCTTCAACATCGCTAACACCAAAGACCTCAACAAGGCATAATCCTGGAGTAGTTTCCTCCACCTTCGATCCTCGCAAGGTCGACCTTTTTTGGAACCCTGAACATGGAAGTGTACTGTAGAAGGATGTGAACCTAACGATAAACTAAAACTGTATTCATCGTGTTCTTATTGTCCCACTTTCTTACTGTCTTCCAAATGGCCTTTTCCCCAGATATTTGACCACCACTTTTCTGTATGCAGTGTCTATTTCTTCCAGCCTAAGTGCATATTTAGCCCCGAATAAGCTACTGTTACAATACCAAGTGTACTGTACAAATTATTAAGTTCCGCTTTCAATAATATCCTAACTTACTAATACAGTTTCTTTACCCCATATTCAAATATTTACAGGACACGTTATTTTCAATTTACTTTCTTTCTTGGATGTAAATTCCGCGTGTACTTAGCACAGTAAAGACTTGTTTGTAATTTCCATGGTAAGACCAACTAGATGCACCAGTGTATAAAATTTATTTTATTTTGAAGTGACACTCTACAAGTTTCGGACGGTCTTTCTGTCCACCATCAGGAGTTCAAGACTGTACATACAGCAACAGGCATTTGTCAAACAGATACTGCCGTCTGGTCTGCCGGCTAGCCTATTAGAGAGCAGTATCTGTTGGACATATGCCTGTTGCTGTATGTACAGTCTTGAACTCCTGATGATGGACGGAAAGACCGTCCGAAACATGTAGAGTGTCATTCCAAAATAAAATAAATTTGATACATTGGTGCATCTAGGTGGTCTTACTATAGACATATATTACGATGCACTTGTCTGTAAGTTATTCACAAGGGTATTTTGACCCTTATCCTGCTAACGTGGAGAATATGGTGAGCTCCTAACAATACAGGGGACCGCGGTAGCACGGTGGTTAAGGTGCTGTGCTACAAATCGGGAGGTTTATATTTCGATCCCAGCTGGTGTCAGTTGATTTTTTATTGACGTAAAATCCTTCCGATCGCACTATGGCCCTGGGGTTGATTCAGCCTCTAACAGAAATGAGTACCAGGAGTATTTCCTGGGGGTAAAGGCGGCCGGTACGTAAGGCTGACAACCTTACCACCATCCTGTGCCATTGTCACGAAATCTGGGAGCCTTAACTTACTGGAACCCTCTGGGCCTGTCCAAGCATATAATGGGACTGCTTTACTTTTACCTAATAATGTCAGCAAATGGCAGATGGGATTTAACTCGGCGTTTAAAGAGTTAACATGTACACACTCTTATGGTCGTCAAATAGTTCAACGATGTAAAAGAAAAGCCAAACAGATTACAGACCGGACTTCTCTAAACCCGTCCAATTAACATTGATCTGATACTACGGGACACGAAATCTAGTTGCATCCATTACGTTAAATGCATTATTTTGTGCAGTTCTTTGAAGTGAAACAACCTGTTCATTAAGTAAGGAGAACGTTTACTGAAATTGGGAAGACATTAGGCAGGTTTCACTTGCCATTTCCTGACATCCGAATAAGGACTGATGAACCCGAATGACCTGCGACAGAAAGATAATCCCTTAGTCGTTCCTGTCATCCGAGTCCTCCAGCACGCGGAAGGCAATAGCAGCAGACGCAAACAGTACAACTTGATTGTAATTTTTGAACAAGAGTAACAGAACTCAATAACAGAAACAACATGTTTGTTCGAGTCTTACCTTTTTGCATGGACTGGTCGGACGAATTCATTTTGGCCTGCAACACACAACAAATCTTAATTAATATTCAGTTCATTATGCAAATTGGAACAAATGAAGGGAATTTTTGCTGCAGTTCAGTATATAACCTCTTATTCTTTGCGCGCAAGCAAACAAAACGGCGGTCCTAAGAGGAACTCTAAAACGCTAAGTGGTTTTGAAATATTTAGCGTAAGTTCAAAATAGAAATAATGTTAATAAGTGGCCCTCTGACACGGCAGAAAATTTATTGAATTTCGGGTTATCGTGTGTTATTTTTAATTATGATTAGGCGAGGATTCAGAATAAGGCCGTTGTCTTTTACATCAGGGCTATCTTTCAGCAAATGCCTTTGGGACAAAACTAAGAGCAGACTCACTTATTTGCCATTCGAGCAAAGAATCAATCCCAGCGTTCTCGACCGGCAGGATACCTTATGTAATATTTATTTTCTAGGCAAACGTAAGTCTTCTGAACCCTGAACTGCACCACACCTACGAAATGTATTTTAATCTTCCTGTAATATCCATTACACACTTAAAATCCACACAAAACACATACACAAACGAGTTGTGTTGATATTTTAAAGCCAATTTGCACCTCAAAGCCTTGACAGCAAGTCAAACACTAGGGTTATGCAAACCCATATGCAAACATTGAATTTATGTTCTCAAACCACTCGCATGTGTGGGAAGTATAGAGGTAAGATTTTATACACACAGCCTGTTCGAACCTCGGTCAGGTAACTAATAGTTTTGTGAGGCTTATGCCACAATCCTTCCACACGAATGAAGAACAGTATATTTGAATACCCACCAATATTTTCTTCAAAATTCTAACCTACTCAGCATTCATGATTTCGCAACTCATTGCGCTAACAAAAGAGTGGCTGTACATAAGGTGTAGGCTTATGCTTTTTGCTGAGTACAGGGAGTGCCGCAACTGAAAACCTGTGTACGTACTTTTAAGCGCGGTATAATGGGTTAACACATTAAGCTGAAACATAAAACCGTCACAAATTAATTGCATTTAACAAGTTTCTTTTTTCTTTTTGACGCTCAGGCGACAGTGCATCGTGATAAATCCTTATAATAAAACCAACTAGATGCACTAATTGCTGGTCTTTGAGAGGAAAATTTTAAGAAGAATATTTGGGCTTACGAAAGAAAATCAAATATGAAGGATTAAAACTAACGAAGAATTAGATAAACTGATAAAACATAAAAATATAGTCAATTGTATTAAAGCTCAAAGATTAAGCTGGTTTGGTCACGTACAGAGAATTCCAGATACCAGAACAGTCAAGAAGGTATTTAAATGGAATTCTATAACTAAAAGATCACAAGGAAGACCCAAGTAACGATGCGAGGATAACGTCAAACAGGACATTTGCCAAATGAAGGTTAAAAATGGGATAACCTGCGTCCAGGATCGAGGGAAATGGAAAGATGTCGTTGAGAAGGTCATAACTTTCAAACACTAAAGGAAGTTCAGTGCCTGAAGAAGAAGAAAAAGAAGCACAAGTTTCTAACATTTATTTTTGGAATAAAACTCTACACGTTTCGGACAGTTCCTCTGTCCATCAACAGGAGTTTTTCACTTACACACAGCAATGGTATATGTCATACAGGTTTGCTGACAGCTTGCAGTAGAGTACAGTTTTATTCCCCCCAAAATTTGGAGAAATTAGCGCATCTACTTGGTTTTATTATAAGAATTTAACAAGCGTTGTGTCAACTGAAATTCCTTTTATTGAAATTTATTAATATTCCATAAAAATTTTAATATGTTACAATGTTAGAACGGAAGATACAAACGAAATAATTTTCTTGAAGACACGCCCTTTTTCTCACAAAAAGAGGCAAGGCAGGTTAGAATTTAAGATGTAAGAGCACAGAAAAAAAAACAATAATGCCACCTTGCATTACAAAAAGAGATAAATAGTTTCGCAATATTTGCCTTATAAATAATATATTACGTCGCCTGAAGTAAATCAAGAAACCAGGCACTAGACGTACATTAATGTTTCAAGCAACTCACTTGTTTTAACTTGACATCATTCTGTCTCTCTTACACACATGCAGTAGAACGACGAATAATTCCAGTTCTTCACTTCGTGAAGTTTTACTTTTTGCTCTTCGTTCATTACTTTTTGTTTGCGTGCTTTTGAAGGGAGAACAAAATCAAAACCAAATCAGTAACCTACTGCAGTAAATATATTCAAATAAGGGAGTCACAAACGAATGACAAACTAAAACACTTTATTATCCAACAGATGTACAAATATATAATTCGTAGATACAATTAGAATTATTATAAAATATTTTAAAATATTTAAAATTGCTCCAACATGTTTCGGATCACAAGGGATCAATCATCAGGGAGCTTTTTACAGTGCTTGGTTAAAATTACAGTAATGGTTCTATCATGTCCGTTGATATGGACGTAGTCGGTGTTATGGCAGCATCTGTTGGATAATGAAGTGTTTTAATCGTCACTGATGTATGGTAAAAACATGGAGACAAATTAAGACTTTACGTCTGAAATACAACGTACAGCTACCAGTACGTATAACACATAATATAAATAATATGTTTACCTATTTCTTTACAAATTGTTTTAAAATTATTTCTCGAAATGATTACGGATAGAGAGACCCACGCACACGGTGCTAGTTGTCGTGCGAGTTCGGGCGAGCAAGGTAATCTCGTACGAGAGACTGCACCGCGCGTTCACTCGTAGCATTTGATATTACAGTGGTAACTTGACTGGAAAGGTTCTATGCAAGTTTCTTATTTCTCGCACGAGTCCAGTTTTCAATATGAGTTTTAACTTGCTATAAACGGGATCACTGTGTTTATTTCAATGTAAAACTTAACTCTTAAAGGGATCTTCTACACCCAATAAAAATGCATAATATATCGGAAGTTAGGTTTATGTTTAATCCATAAAGGCTCCACTACCTCTCATTTGCAGAGAGCAGGCTAGAAGAAATCTGTTTTATTTAACGATATTTAGAATTTTGAGATTACATGGCATCGGTGTATGGAACACTCGTTTGTGACACTTGAGCGGAAAACCAAATTTGTCCGATGTAGAAACCCGTCCAAAGCCATTTTGTGCACCATGAATCTCACATTTTTTGATAGGAGTCATCCCGTTGTGTTTAGCAGTAATACAGTAACTTATTCGGTCAATAACACAACATATATTGGTAATCAATATTACAAATTCGGCGACGTCTTTCGATTCACTGAACCATCATCGTGCCAAATATAAAACACAGTACTGGTACATTCCGCGAGTGCGCACATGTGCGCACTCGCGGAATGTTTATGTAGTGTTATTGACTGACAAATTACTCTATGAATCTCACAGTCAACATTCTGGGCTTAAATTCGGGCCTACGCGATGACAAACCGTCGATAAACTGCCTTAGTATTGGCTATTTTACCAACAGTGTACCGCAGTGTACCAACAGCTTACCGCAGTGTACCGCAGTGTACCAACAGTGTACCGCAGTGTACCGCAGTGTACGAACAGTGTAACGCAGTGTACCGCAGTGTACCAACGGTGTACCGCAGTGTACCAACAGTGTACCGCAGTGTACGAACAGTGTAACGCAGTGTACCGCAGTGTACCAACGGTGTACCGCAGTGTACCAACAGCGTAGCGCAGTGTACCGCAGTGTACCAACGGTGTACCGCAGTGTACCGCAGTGTACCAACAGTGTACCGCAGTGTACCAACAGTGTACCGCAGTGTACAGCAGTGTACCAACAGTGTAACGCAGTGTACCGCAGTGTACCAACAGTGTACCGCAGTGTACCAACGGTGTACCGCAGTGTACCAACAGTGTAACGCAGTGCACAGCAGTGTACCAACAGTGTAACGCAGTGTACCGCAGTGTACCGCAGGTTCCCATATTTTAAGTCACTCCGTCCCTGATTCAACAAAGTCTTCCGTTGTTTATCTTAAAAAATTTTAAATTAATATTCAGTCATCTTACAAACAACTACGACCTTCTCTCTCACAGACAGGGCTCGAATGATGAAAACTAAGTGTGTGTGTGTGCAGCTGCTCGCATGCTGCTTCTAGAACCGGCTCATTCGATAAACAGCATGAGAAGCTGCGCCTTGTGTTCCGACTTTCGCTCAGATTAAAAATGTACGTACAATTTAGAACACGTAAGCCACGATAAAGGCAAACCTTCTTTCAACAGTTGGACATCTGAATAGCTAGATGGGCCAATTAGTTTAAGCGGAAGGTGTCTGACATGAATTCAGGAGTTATCCGGTTCGAACATCAACAAGGAAATCGACTATATTAATTAAGGTTTAATGGATTTCCTCAGTTTCTCCAAGCAAATTTCCTTATACTACCTGAATGAGATCATGACTGTTCCCATTCACGTACTTCTTGCTACATTATTTACCAATCGTCGTAACATACGACACTATATATCAGGGGTGGCCAGCTAGACGAACTTCCGAAGCCGCGCTGTAGGATACGACTTAGGCAGCAGCCGTGGCGTAATGAAACAATATTATTTATTGTTTTTTTTGATATACCCTTTTTTCTGTGTATCAAACTACAGTGGGTTAGTTTCAGTTAACCTTTTGACGCCTAGTGTCGACTATAGTAGTCGTACCGCACCGCTAACCTCTAAAGTTGCATTTTATATATTTATTCAACAAATATAGGTACTGAATATTTTAAACATGGTATATACTCTCCGTTTTTTTTCTCTTCAAAATG
>Ga0131853_10018935_pt1 | contig 12524 bp, 16 predicted proteins | sample TergutLab28metaG_FD_92764 | JGI IMG/M metagenome (GOLD analysis project Ga0131853, IMG submission 92764) | Labiotermes labralis P1 segment gut microbial communities from Petit-Saut dam, French Guiana - Lab288 P1 (version 2) (version 2) | ecosystem: Host-associated > Arthropoda: Insects >...
CACATCGCCGTCCAACGAGTTTTTGTACGGCCTATCACGCCGCAGATTAGACCGGGCGATTATCTCCGCCGTGATAGTAGACGCAAACACCCACGGCGGCATAAGGATCAGCGCGAGCCAGTCAAGAGTGCGCAGACCAGCCAACTACGAATCCGGCCCGGAGGTGACCAATCGTGAATGGACGATCTTTTGCGCCGACTTGGAGTTTGCCGACAATGCATAGGTGATTTAGGAGCTGTTTAGAGGTTCTTTTTTTATACGACAAATTTTTAGGAGGTTGTTTATGAAGAAATTGCAAGCAGTTGGTTTTCGGCAGCAGGAGGTTACGGTTGACGGTGTGACCTATGTAATTCAGAAGATACCGTTTAAGAGTTATCTGGAGATGGAGGACCGCTGTACTAGTAGGTACGGCATTCTTCAAAAGATGCCGTATCTGACGGAGCTTTTTAATCACTGTGTCGTCAGCCCAAAGGTCAGCCTTGCCGATTTCGACGATAACTTCGGTGCGGCCAATGATCTGGCAAACGAGGTCGAAAGGTTTCTTAAATCCAAACCTAAGCAGGACGCAGACCAAGAAGAGAGCCAAGGATAACTTCATCTTCTGGCGGCTGATATTCGACGGCGGCATGAGCAGGCGCGAAGTCTTTGAGATGTATGAGGATGAACTGCTCGAGGCCGATGCCGCGCTGGACTTGTATCATGAAAAAGTGGCGCAAGCAATAAAACAAGGCCGGAAAAAGGGGGGCGGCAAGCGTGTCTGATGTGCAGAGAGATCTGGCTGTATCCGTCAGCGTCGACGTCGCCTCCGCCGCCCGCGGGCTTGACAGACTGGACAGGCGTGTTGATGATGTACGCGACAACACTCTTGGCATGGGTTCAAACCTTGGCAAGATGGGCTCGACATTCGAGACGCAGATGTCGGGGCTGGACAAGAGCTTCACGCTGTGGGAGCGCAACTCCGGTGAGTTTGCTACTACGATGGAGCGCAAGCAACGGCAGATCGGCCTTGTTACGGATAAGGCTTCCCTGCTTGAAAAAGAAATGGACCGCACCACCGGCGAGCTGGTCGGTGTCACAAGGGAGTTCGGCGAAAATTCGGAAGCCGCGGGGCGGCTGCAGAATCAGCTGCTGGATCTGCAAATAAGGCAGGCTGATTATAACAGGGAGCTGAAGAACCTACACAGCTTCGACTGGGCGGCCTTCGACCGTATCGGGCAGGGCTTTACCGATGTCGGCAAGAAGATGACGCTTGGTATCACAACACCGCTGATGGCTGTGGGCGGCCTTGGTCTTAGGACGTTCGTAGACCTCGAGGACAACTGGGCGGGCGTGCAGAAAGTCACATCCGGAACAACCTATGAACTTGAACAGCTGCGGAAGGAAATGCGGTACCTGGTTACGTATGCCAATGTTCCCCTGCCTGTCACCGAAATGTACGGCATTGCGCAGGCGGCGGGGCGTTTGGGCATAGAGCTGGACAATGTAAAGGGTTTTGCCCAAACCACGGCCATGCTGGGTACCGTAACAAACATGACGGCGGAGCAGGCCGCCACAGATATGGCGCAGTTCGCTACGGTCATGCAGATGCCGCAGGAACGCTTTGAACAACTTGGCGCGGTCTTGGTTGGCCTTGGAAACAACATGGCCACCACCGAGAGCGACATCATGCGCATGGGCGCACGCCTCACCGGTGCCGGCAAGACGGTCGGGCTTGCGGAGGCCGAAGTTCTGGGCTTCGCGGCCGCATTTTCATCCCTTGGCATTAACGCCGAAGCCGGCGGCACGGCCTTTACAACAGTCATGCTGTCGATGCAGGATTCCATCTTCAACATGACCACCGAAGGCGACGACCGCCTTAAAACCTTCGCAAGAGTGGCCGGCGTAAGCGCGGACGAGTTCGCCCATAAGTTTGAAACAAACGCTTCCGGCGCGATCATCTCATTTGTCGAAGGTCTGGGAAGTCTGACCGAAGCAGGCTACAACACCAACGAGATCTTCTCCGAGCTGGGCTTTAACGGCGTAAACGTGCAGGACATCCTGCGCCGTGGCGCAGGTGCCGGCTACACCCTGCGAAACGCCATTGAACTGGCGAACACTTCTTGGGAGGAAAACACGGCTCTGACGGAGGCCGCGGGAAAACGTTACGACACCACGGCGGCACAGATTCAGGTGTTCAGGAACCGACTGACACTGCTGAGCGACAAGATCGGGTCAGACCTACAGCACCAATTCCGCGGGCTGATCGACATCGGCAACCGCGCTCTGAGTTGGATGTCAGATCTGGACGACCGTACACGCCGTATAGTCGTAAGCATGGGCATGGTTGCGGCGGGCATCGGGCCGGTGCTTCTTGGTATCGGCGCAGGCATAAAGGTTGTTAAGCAGATGCATGACACCATCGGCCAACTGCAAACAGGTGTGCGCGGATTCAAGGCCGCGTTTGGCGGCGGCAAGGCCATCGGCCTCCTGATGTCGCCCGTGGGCAAGGCCGTTCTTGCTGTTGGCGCGCTTGTTGCCGTTGGTGTTATCCTGCACAGAAACTGGAGCAGGATCGGCGATTGGTTCGAGAACAGATTCCCCGGAGCATTTGAAACCGTTACGAGTGTAATGGACGGGGTTCGCAGCTTCATATCGGACAACATGGGCAGCATCACAGGTGTTTTCAGCGGCTTTACAGACTTCGTGTCAGGCATATTCACAGGAGACTTGGAGCTTGCGTTTGGCGGCCTGGGCGAAGTGTTCGCGGGTGGGTTTGACCTTCTCGGGAACCTTGCCATGCTTGGGTTCGGTGCCATCTTCGGATTCTTTGAAACACTTATCGCGCCGCTTGAGTATCGTTTTCCGTTTGTGTTCGGCGTTCTTTCCGACACGCTGGGCATCTTTAAGGATACTGCCGCCGTTATAATAGGCGGGGCGAAGCAGATCTTCGGCGGGCTTATTGAATTTGTCGCGGGCGTGTTCACGGGAAACTGGGAGCGTGCGTGGGGCGGCGTTGTGGATGTTTTCGGCGGGATATTCGGCTCGCTGGGCGCAGTGGTCAAGGCTCCCATGAACGCCGTCATCAGCATCATAAACCGCGCAATCAGCAACATAAACGGCATAAGTGTGGACATCCCAAGCTGGGTTCCCGGCATCGGCGGCCGCAACTTCGGCGTGGAGATCCCCACGATACCTATGCTTGCCAAGGGTACCCATAATCACGTCGGCGGTCCCGCAATCGTAGGCGAACAGGGGCCGGAGCTGGTGTTTATGCCGCGCGGCTCGCAGGTCATCCCCAACAAGGAATCAATGGGAATGTTGCGTGTTGCGGACAGATCTCCGCAAGTAAGGCACAGCACTACCTCACTCGGAAGATCAAGCAGACCGCAATCTTCCGACGACTACAACATCAACAAGTTTGACGGCAATGCAACAGGCTCTAAACACCGGCCGTCACAGGGTCTGTTTGGCAAGATCGAAATAATCATCCAGAACCTGACCATCGGCGGCGACGTTGATCTGTCCGAAAGTAGGATAACACGAATAAAAGACGAGCTTATTGCCCTGCTCAAGGATGCTTTCGGCGACTTCTGGGAAGATGAGTGGTACAAGCTGAGCCTGAAGTATCCTAACCTTACAGAAACTTAGAAGGAGGCGGACAATGTGGCGATAGCACCCGTTGCGGTGTTGGAGGATGTGCTGCTGGATGTGGTGGAGGCTGACAATCCAAGCCGGACTTATGACGTGACCGACAAAGCCGTGGAGGGCGGCGCGAACATATCTGACCACATGCACGAACGCCCTACTACGTTGACCATTTCCGGGGTGATTGTGGGGGCGGACGCGTCCACCAGACTGTCCAGGATTATACGCTATCAAACCAACAGGCAGCTTGTCAGCTACACAAACCGCGTAATACACACCAACATGGCCATCACCAACATCGACACCAACCACGGCAGGAAGATTGCCAACGGCCTTAGTTTCAGGATACGCATGAAGCATGTGCGCAGAGCCGCGCCCATGTTTGCGGAGATAACCGGGGTGCCTCCGTCGGTCGCCACAAAGGCAGCCCATACGCAACATGCCGGGACACAACAGCTTGCACAGACGGACAAGCAGGCCAACAACAAGGAAGCCGACGCAAGGCTGGCGTACAAATCACGTAACTGGGCAGAGGCAAGCATTTCGGAATAGGGGTGGGGCTGTGGCTGATTATCAGTTTGTTCCGATACGGAAGGTCATGATTCCGTATGGGTTTGACATAGTGCTTGGCGGCAGAACATTCGGCTTTGACGTTAAGTACAATGCCATGCGAGACTTCTTTACCATCAACTTACTCCGCAACGACAGTTATGTCGTTATCGGCGAGAAAGTCGTCTACGGGCGGGCTCTGTTCTTGAACCAGCAGCACCTTGATGTTCCAAGGGTGCCGATCATCCCCTATGATCTGTCATTGGGGGAGGATCGTGTTACGTGGGATAATCTTGGGGTGACGGTGTTCCTGTGGCTGCCGAACGGAGGGCTTTCGGATGTCTGATTCCTGGATACGGCAGTGTGAGATAATCGCAGGCGGCAGACGTTTTGGCGGTGATGCCCTTGACGTTGAGTTTAGTGTACCGTTCGATGATGACGAAGAGCCTGATATCGCAACGGCAACGATCTACAACCTGGCCGAAAGTTCGGTCAACTCTATCCGCAAGGATCAGAGCGTCATCATCAACGCGGGGTACAGGGGTGATGTCGGCACGATCTTCAAGGGTACGCTGCAAAAGACCGCCACGCGCTGGGTTGGTGTCGACAAGGTTACGGAGCTGACCGTCGGCGACGGGTCGTTGCAGTGGCAGACCAAGCACGTCAGCGAAGCCTACGGCGAAGGGATCACAGCTTCGGCCATACTTGGAGACCTTACGGGCAGGTTCGGCCTCGAACTTGGGCGGCTGGAGCTTGTGAACGACCTGACATACCCCACGGGGCGCATTATCGACGCTATGCTCAAGGACGCGGTTACGCAGATTGTGCGTGAGTGCGGTACCGAGTTCAAGATATCTAAGGGGCGCATCTTCATCATGCCCACGAGCGCGGGAAACCCCACGGGCTTCGTGCTGAACAAGGACACCGGCCTGATCGGCAGCCCCGAGGTGTTCGAGAAGGAAGAGGACGGCGCAACCTACAAAGGCTTCAAGGCAAGGATGCTGCTTAATCACCGCATCACGGTTGACAGCATCATACAAGTGCAGAGCCGTACGGCCAACGGCACGTACAGAGTGCTGAAAGGCCGCCACAGGTGCAGCCGCAGCGACTACTTAACCGAGATCGAGGTGATGGGATAATGGCCTATGCAGACAAGCTCCTGCGGCAGATTTTCGAGGAACACCTGAACAACCTTCATACTTCAATGCCCTGTGAAGTTGTTGAGTACTATCCCGACGAGCTGAAAGCTGATGTGCAGCCGCTGTTCAAGCGCAGAAAAGGCGGGCAGACCATGGACTATCCCATGATCGAAAAGGTGCCGGTGGTCAAGAGTTTGGTCATGTGCGCAGACCCGCAGGGTGAGTGCGAGTGCGGCCATTACTTTGAGCTGGAGCCGGGTCAGGAAGTGCTGGTTTTCTTTGCCGAACGCGCGCTGGACTTTGCGGGAGACCGCCGGCACGACATGAGGGACGCTCTGGTCGTCGCGGTGATAAAGTGACCGGGCGCACATTCCTGCTGCACGACGGCGACATAACCTTCGACACCGACAAGAACATCATGTTCGTATACGGCGACGACGAGATTGCCCAAGCACTGGAACGAGCCTTCACCACCAACGCGGGGGAATGGTTTCTGAACGAGAATCACGGCCTGCGATACCCCGACATACAGGGCAAGAACGGCCTACGGGATGAGATTGTGCAGATGGCTGTAATCAAGACAGCACTGCAGGATGCCAGGGTACGCGAAGTCATAAGCATTGATATTCAGCGAGACACGGCAAACCGCACGATAGACATAATGTTCACTTGCAGAGTAGACACCGGTGCGACTATCACCGTGCTGTTCAGATTTAACTGATATACGGAACGCCAAGAACATTTTCATCTGCGGAGCCGATTCCGCGATGCTTCACCGCGGAACTCGGCGACAGCAGATGGAATATGTTTCTGAGCTTCCGTATAACCGAAAAGAGGTGAAGAGGCGTGGCGGACTACGGACTGACACGGCAAGGTTTTAAGCGCAAGCCATATACACAGCTTATCATAGACAAGATCGAGCGTGCAAGAGATTTGTTTGGCGAAGACATCGAAGTTTCTGACCGAAGTCCGCTGGGTCTCTACATACAGTCCGAGGCGTGGGAGGAGTCCAAGCTTTGGGACGAGATGGAGAACGTGTATTTTTCGGCATTTATAGATGATGCCGAAGGGAAGCAGCTGGACGGGCTTGTTAAGTATATCGGGCTTTTCAGGCGGCCTGCCCTCCACGCCATTGGCTACGTAAAGATCACAGGCCGCGCAGGCAGGGTTGTTGAGCAGGGTACACGGGTTCGCACGGAGAGCAGTATTGTGTTTCGGGTGACGGGAAGCGTATCCGTCAGTGCCGAAGGGCTGATTATGTTGACGGAAGGCGACGTAGTGCTGGATCATAACGGCTTCGGCCTTGCGGGGATACAGGCCGCGGAGCGCGGGCGAACCGGAAACGTAACCGGCGGCAGGATAGACCGTCTGTTCCACCCTGCCCAAGGCATACACACCATCACCAACCCGGAGCGCACAAGCGGCGGCTTGGAGATCGAAACGGACGAAGAACTGCGCGACCGTTACTACCGTTCGCTGTCGCGCAAGGGCAAGGCCACAAGAGCCGCCATCGAAGCGGCGATCTTGGAATTGCCGACCGTAAAGGATGCCCTTGTGCTTGAAAACATTACCATGGAAGTTGACGAGTACGGCATACCGCCGAAGAGTGTGGCACCGTTTGTGTTCGACGGCAATCCGCAGCAGATTGCCGAAGCGGTGCTGGCTACGAAGTCCGCAGGGATACAGAGCTACGGCAGTATACTGATATCCATTAACGACAGTCGCGGTTATCCGCACAAGATCGGATATACACGGGCTTCCGATGTCAAGGCCTATGTTGATGTAACCTTGGTGCGCAACGCAATGTTCAGACCGGGTTATGAGAATGTCATACGGACGGCCGTTATACGCTATATCGGCGGCTTGGACACGGACGGCACAGAGTTCCGCGGCCTTGGCCTTGGGCAGAGCATTGTACACTCAAGGCTGGTCGCGCTTACCTACGACCAAGGCATTACCGACGCTGTTGTGAAGGTGAGTATCGACGGCGAAAATTGGGTGGAGAGCAATATAGATCTGCCCATTATGCAGATCGCCGTCACGGACTACACAAGGGTGGTGGTTAAGTGATTGTTCATGAGCTTAACATGCAGGAGCTTGAGCATCCGTCAAGGTATCTCACCGATAACTACAAGAGAGACGAAGGTTCCAACAACTACAAGATTCTCGACCTTGGCCACCGCGAGCATGTCGAGATAATGCGTAATATACGCCTGATTGAAGCTTGGCGCGACATGGACAACGCCGAGGGTTTCACTCTGGACAAGATCGGCAAGAACGTTCTGGAACTGCGTAACGGCAGGGATGATGTCGCCTACCGTAAGGCGATCAAGATAAAGATCCGCGGCAACATCAGCGCGGGGTTGGTGGAGGACTTGAACGTGGTCGCCGATATCCTGTTCGGCGACAGCTTCATATCGGTTTCGGACACTTGGCACCAAGAGTTGTATGACTTTGAGCCTGCCGGTGTTACTCTGCACTTGCATGAGCTTGGCGGGCTTGATTTTGAGCGCGGCGCGGTGTTTTGGCGTGACATTGCTTTTTTGAACGACATAATGGCCGGCGGTGTGGGGCTTCGTACCAGGCATACGACAGAGCATAATGTTGGAGTGTACCACGCGGCGGGGTTAAGCGCGTTGTTGAGTGAATACATCATCTGCGACGAAACCCCGATAGCGGCTGACATTTACAGCTACCACGCGGCGGGCTTATCGGCCGTGAGCCGCGAGTTTATCATAACCGACACAGAACCTATTACGGGCGATGTAACCGACTACAGCGCGGTAGGATTGATCGAGTTTGGAAGGGAGGTACACCACGAATGAGCGGAAACATTCACATGGCGTTGACGGCCAAGGGGCAGGCTCTTAACGCAAAGATTCAGAAGGGTGACGGCACGGTGCCGCTTGAGATAACGCGGATAGTCACTGCATCTGGTTACAGCGAGGATCCTCTGAACCTTGAGGATGTGGTGGACATGCGGCAGACCGCAACCATCACGGAGCGCAAGACCTTCGGCGTACGCGCGTCCGTAACCGTTATTTTGAGCAACCAGGGCAACCCTTCGGCGGGCGAAGAGCCTCTGCGCGAAGGTTACGAGCTGCGCCAGATCGGCTGTTTTGCCATAGACCCCGACGATGGCGAGATCCTCTACCGCATAAGCCAGTTCGAACGTCCAAACTGGATCCCCGCGGCTTCGGAGATGGGCTGGACGGTTAATCCGACGTGGAACTTTGTCACGGGCAACGCCAAGGACGTTATCGTGCAGATCGACCCCAAGGGGCTGGCCACGCGGGAGAATGTCTGGAACAGCGTGGAGCTGTCCGACAGGGATGTGCCTGATTTCGGGGTGCGCACGCACTACCGCATAGTGCGGGAGGTTGCGGACTACGTGCTACGGAGCTTTGGGCAAGGTGCGGAGCGGCCTGTATATGTGCCGGTACAGGGCTTGCTTGATGTTGATGGTGTGAGCGTTCAAAAGGCAGTGCTTCAATTGGGCGACGGCAGCACCGTGCCGCTAAGCTTGCATATTAATCGGGAGGGATAAGGACATGGAGACAGCAAGATTAGGCTGGGGCGATCCGTTCAGGCCTGTGGCGTTAAGTGCCGCGCCTGTGCCGTTCGGAGGCATGGCAAACGTGGATCTGAATGACCTTCGCGCGCACAACACATTTGTGCTGGGAACGTTGCGGACAGATACATTGAACCGCCCGCCGCAGATTCCCACGGGAACGGTGTGTATGCTGGAGATTCTCACAGGCGGCACAAACCGCACACTACAGCGCATTACCACCATGGAGGCACCGATAAGGGTCGTGCTGAGGGCAGCCAACGGAGCGTCGTGGACGGATTGGATCGAACCGGCCTTCGCGGCGGCTGAATAGCATTACGGAGGTGTGATATGAGCGAATTTGCAGGAGCGTATATAAGCGAAATAAGGGTCTTGTGCGACCCGACCAACCCTAGCGGCACCCACAAGGTTGTCCTGCCCGTGACATCTGTGGAGGCAGTGTTCGATACGCAGACAGGCCAAAGCCTTACCGAAGTACTGCGGCAGCTGGTTTCATCCGACACCGAAGTCATCGACAACCTGACATCCTCCAGCGCGGTTGCGGCCTTGTCGGCCAACCAAGGCAGGGTTCTCAAGCTGATGGTCAACTCGCTAGACGAGAAGCTCAACAGCCTTACGGGCTTCAACATCACCGGTGCCGTAGATAGGTTTGCCGACTTACCCGATCCGTTGGGGCTTCCCTCCGGCACCATCTACCTTGTGCGCACGGACGAGACCCGCGGCAATGTTACGGCGATCTATGAGGTTAATTCTTCGCAGGCGTGGGTGTTCCTTGCCGAGTTTACGATAAACTTAGAGGGCTATGTCACCACGGTGATGCTGGATATCGCCATCCAGAACGTACTCAGCACCTTGGAACAAGTTGTGCTGACCCGTGCGCCCGCAAGCACGGCCTTAAGTACTGCACAGTGGACAAATGCCCGTGCGGCGTTGCTGGATAGGTTGGACGCGACAATCAGCAGCCGTGCGGCGGCAAGCACAGCGTTGAGTGCTGCCGTATGGACAAATGCCCGTGCGGCGTTGCTGGATAGGCTGGCCAACTTTCCTGCTAGTGGAGGGGTGGGGATAAATGTTTCTGTTCAGAGAGGGGTTGGGAGCTTCCCTATATCACACACTAATGGTATGCAGGTTGCTTATAGTCAGAGAGCCTCTATATCAATCGGAACAATTGTGCCTTCACGCTCACTTGTCATTGTTACAGGTCCTCAAACTCCGATATCAGGCCTAGCTGGTATGAGGGAATCTGACGGTGTACCTGTTGGCGTTGTTTCACTGCAAGCTCAAACGCTCACAGTAAGCATAGGTGAAGGGAGATTTCAACATCCTGATAGTGTTTTTTTCTCGTGGGTGCTTCCAAAATTTTCGTGGGAAATAATAACATTTACTTAATTGAGAGGTGACACATGCCAAATTACGCGCAATTGCACAGGAATGCTAATGGAGATAGTTACGTACTTGCAGTAACCGCCACAACCGGCATTGTAGATAATTCCAACATGATAGAAATCAACGAGTGCGACGGGAGCTTACTGGGATGTCTCTACCAAGACGGCAAGTTCATCTCTATGGAACACTTCGCAAGTTTGGACGCGGACAGCATAGTGACAGAAATCGTCACGCACCCAAGCAATGCGCCTGTGCCGCGCAGTTTGCAGGGCATGGTCAAGGTTGGCCGGCATGAGGCGTACTCGCTGATCGGCTGCAAGTACGTTGACGGCGAGTTCATCCGCACAGACCCGCAGAAGGAGCAGCTGGACAAGATTCAGGCCATGCTGGAGCAGCTGCTGGGCAGGCAGTCGTAGTTCAAAATAAGGAGGTAGATGCGGTATGGATGTACGAGAACTTATTGTATCAGAAGTTCGCAGGGAGGTTCAGGAGGCTTTGAGCGAGATGCCGGGCGCGGCAAAGCCTGTGAAAATTACGCCAAGCAAGGCCGAAAAACCTACTGACGTATGCAAGGTATTGATGTGGTTGTTCACCGGCGTGTTCCTTGTTACACATGTGATGTCGGCGGTCTCATGGCTTGCGTTCGGCGAAGTGCCGCATGAGCTGTTCAGCAATATCTGGCTGCCGTACGGTATTGCGCTATCGGCCTATTACGGCAAGGATGCGTATGAGCAGTGCAACAGGACACAGAGGCCGGGTGATTGGCAGTGATACAAAAGTATGTTGGTTGGTGAGCAGTAGCTTCAACAGGAGTACGGCGATGGGTCTCCCTTACTGCTGTACTCCTGTCATCAACTTAACCATAAAAAGTCGGTAAACACCTTCTAAAACAAAAAAGAAAAAAGAAAAAACAACAAAGAAAAAAGCTATCAATATTTATTTCGAGGAGTGATTCCGATATGAATAGCTTTATTTCTTGGATGGGCGGCAAGAAGCTGCTCAGAAATGCAATATGCGAATGTTTCCCTGCGTCAGGCGTGGAGAAGTATGTTGAGGTGTTCGGCGGTGCCGCGTGGATTTTGTTTCATAGGGACAAACACGCCAAGCTGGAGGTTTACAACGACATCAACAGCAGCTTGGTCAATCTCTTCAAGTGCGTGAAGCATCATCCGAACGCGATAAAGGAAGAGTTGGAGAATGTGCTGTATTCCCGCGTAACATATTCCGAATTTATGGATCTGCACAGGAACTCTGCGCTGACAGACATCCAACGTGCCGCAATGTATTTCTACATCATCAGGGCAAGCTTTGGTTCGAAGATATCGAGCTTTGGCGCGAAATCAAGAGATATTACCGATGCAGAGTATCTTTCGGTGATCAAGGAGCGGCTAAAGAGAGTGGTGATCGAAAACAAAAGCTTTGAGAGCTTGATCAAGCAATATGATCGCCCACACACGCTTTTCTACTGCGATCCGCCGTATTTTGGCACTGAGCGGTACTACGATCATGGCGGTTCAGACTTTGTTCGAGATTCTCATATCAAGTTGGCTGATATCCTGCGTAATATTAAGGGTCGTTGCGTTGTCTCCTATAACGATGACGAATTCATTCGCAGGCTCTATGAAGGGTTCGATATCGAAGAGGTAAGCCGGCAAAACAACCTAAGCCCACACAATGGTCAAGAAGCGTACAGAGAGTTGTTGATCAAGAACTACTAAGCTTCTTTTTTTGCGGTTGAAATTACCTATTTCGCACGACTATTACAGAATTTATTCAGAATCACCTGTTACCCATTTAGTTTTATTATTACGTTTCTACATAACTATTACGAAAATCGTTAGTATAATCCCAAGTAAGCAACGCTGGGAGGATTCTATGTATGATAAAGATTCACTTGTCACGGCTACTGGGAGAACTGCGCATAAACCAAGCGGAGCTATCCAAAAAAACAGAAATACGAGCAGCAACCATCAACGAAATGTACCACGAACTGATCGAGCGTGTAAACCTTGATTACCTTAGCCGCATTTGCGAAGCCCTAGACTGTGAAGTCTCAGACATCTTGGAATACATACCTGACGACGAGGCCGAACGAGCCAGAAAAGCAAACAGAAACAAGGAAAATAATAACAAAATTTAGCACCTATTTATAGACCGTTTACGAAGTAAAAGCCGTCAAGTTTTTGACGGCTTTCTAAGCTTGATTAATTCTCATTGTTCATGCACAAAATTCACATTATTCATGAACGCTTACA
>Ga0131853_10018936_pt1 | contig 12524 bp, 9 predicted proteins | sample TergutLab28metaG_FD_92764 | JGI IMG/M metagenome (GOLD analysis project Ga0131853, IMG submission 92764) | Labiotermes labralis P1 segment gut microbial communities from Petit-Saut dam, French Guiana - Lab288 P1 (version 2) (version 2) | ecosystem: Host-associated > Arthropoda: Insects >...
CACCCCCTCCCCACAAGACACACACACACACCACACACACACCACACACACACCACACACACACACACAAACCCTCCCCTCACACACACACTCACACCCCCTCCCCACCAGACACACACACACACACACACAACCGATTCAAAACAAACATACAAATACTTGATTTTCGTAGCAAACTGAAAACAAAACTTGAGAAAGGAAAGAGAGAAAACTTGTAGCAGCCGAAAAAAAAAACTGACGCTCGTTGGTTCAACTGTGTACAAAGAAGAAAGCCCTGCCGTGTGCTTTGACTTAAACTGCAGATGGCGGGTAATGGATAGGAGGCTAGGTGAATCGCAGTTCCCTGCTGGACGTGGTGCCAACCAGAAAAGCCCAAACGACACCGACTATCCTACCGGACACCAAAAACATTACGGAGCTTAGGCTGTACTGTACAAAAATTAGTTTACTCTTACAAAATTTAAAAAACAGTGGATGAATATGTGATTTGAGGTTTTACAGCCGCCGAGTCAATAAAAGCCACTGTCTTAATTAAATTCTGACTTTCAGCATTTCGTTCTGAATATCACGCTTGAAGCACTGCTGGTCAAGTATTGTTAAAATCGCCCTGCCAGGACGAACTTTCATGCAAGAAGTTTAGTCTGATGAATTCAGCTCTTCAAGCTATTATAGTACACACGAGTGCCGGCATTACGGCATTATCGGGCTTTAGCAACTTAATGACAACTGCGAAGAATACGGACAACAACGTCGCTTCAGAATTACAGACTAACTAGTTAATATGTACGGAATTGCTATCAGCATATATAAATTATTAGAAGGTTTTTTTTCTCAGAGACGAGGTATTTTTACTCGTATTATTGGAATATGTAACAAACTTGTGATAGTGAGAGGATATAACATTTTTGCGCTACAAAGTTGGTTTATGAAGATTCCAACACACATTTTTTCTTAAAGAAATTAGTATCGTTATATCACTTGAAGAGTCCCAAGTAAACGTATGACAAGTACGATATACAGGCGTACAACCAGCTGTATTACGTCCATGTTCTACAGAAATCCACACGTCAAATAGTTTATGTAGACAGCTGTAACAACATCCAGTAGCACTCTCTGACCGTGCTACTGGAAATTTTAACAGTTTCAAAAGGAACGCTTTGTACTATAGTATGATGGTTGAAACCCATCATGTAACAAATACCTAAAACTGACAGCGAAATACAAATTTCCAGAATTCGGAACCGCATTCTAATTAAACAAGAATGGAGACAGGACGAAAGCGAGTGAATATGTACTTGCTTTGAATATTTACTGTACTAGGACAACTTGCAAATAAGGGAAATTTGCGACAGAGCAACTCAATAAGCCAGAGATATTCTTGAGAAGCAACTCTCGCTCAGCTGGTCTGAAAATTTTCAGCATCTGTGGAAAATTTATTGTGTTCGCAACAACCGGCCACTTTACCCTCTCCTTAGCTACACCAATCCCTTCTACACCACTACAGCTTCGTTATTTAAACGATGTTCTAATTATGTTACTTTTCATCCTTAAGAATAAAGCCAGTAGGCGTATTGGAGCACCATACTGTCCGTGTGTTCTATACCTACTGCATCTTGTAGGAACAAATGGCCGAGGTATCAAATTGATGGCAATGAAAGCCAACCCACTTCCTAATTTTTAATTTCCTGTTACCATTAATAATAACTTGAAGGACACAAAACATTAGGCAGTGGGAAGGGCGTTAGCGCCGTTTTCTTCAACGATCTTAAATGACGTACGTAACATACCTGAAAAGTATGGAACACTCACTTAGGTAATATTTTTGTAGAATTTCTTTCGCAGCGCCACACTTTTAATTAACTTCAGGAATCATGGCGTTAACTAAAGCCTCGTTGGATCTGGTGGGCATCTGGTTTGGTCATACTGACACTGTATCTGGTGTACATTCGGTGTGGACATACTGACATTGGATCTGGTGTACATTCGGTGTGGACGTACTGACATTGGATCTGGTGTACATTCGGTGTGGACATACTGACATTGGATCTGGTGTACATTAGGTGTGGACATACTGACATTGGATCTGGTGTACATTCGGTGTGGACATACTGACATTGGATCTGGTGTACATTTGGTGTGGACATACTGACATTGGATCTGGTGTACATTCGGTGTGGACATACTGGCATTAAGCATATATTCGTTTGCCAGTAACAAAAAGAGTGGCCATGGAGTAAATTTTATGGCGGTATCGAACAAAATTAAGGTAAACTGAATTTGTGCTTCAGTAATAAATTTAAAAAAAAATAGAGTAAACACAACTATTAGAGTAAACACATGTATTAATTTATAATTCTAAGTAAGAGGAAATGATGTGTTCTGGTTTCTACTGCGAAATCCCCGTAATCTAGCAAGTAGGTATGAAGTCAATAACACAACAATTGTTTAATTAAATGTTATATTCTAGGTCAAAAGACTACATGTTTCGGCCGGTAGTGGCCATCATCAGGTCTTTGTCATTCAACACGCTTAAGATTCTTTTATAATTGTGTGGCCGCCACACAATTATATAAATAATCGTAAGTGTATCGAGTGACATAGACCTGATGATGGCCACTACCGGCCGAAACATGTAGTCTTTTGACCTAGAATATAACATATAATTAAACAATAGTTGTGTTATTGACTTCATACCTACTTGCTAGTTTATACTACACAACGGGGATAGCACAATTCAGAGTTAAATCCCCGTAATACTATTCGTCTATTCACAACCACATTTCGAAGTTGTCCTTTCACTTCAGGTCTACAAATTAAAACATTTTACATATCAAACACCTCTAGGTGGACCACGTGATAGTATAGAAATTTTCTGAAGAGGTGGGTCATAAGAAAGACGAAATGACAGAGGATAATGCCTGGAAACAGTACTGATTTTTAGAATAACGGCTGATTAAATATCACATCATCCTGCAAAACACTTACAAGGTTACAGCTTACGTTTAATCACAAATATGGAACGTAATAATAGACAGCAGCTGCTAATTATCAAGAAACACGAAACTTTTTATAAGACATAGTTTGCTACTAATTATCAAGAAAAATACGTAAAATATTCTACGAAGACACATGTAGGATATCTAAACAGCCAAAAACAGAAGGACATAAGGACCTTTCTCGTTCTTGTATACTACAAAGCAATGATTATGTCAGCTTTAGTGAGTATCCAGAGATCTGTGAGAATGACGATGTCACATTCGTGTAAACAAAATGTCTGACATGATGCATCTTAACAGACATACTGCAAGGAGATGAAACTTTGTTGTGGGTGGCTGCCTTTTCTTCTAAGTATATTTATCATTAGAGTGGAAGCTCTGTTATTTTGTAGTTCAAAATTAGCGGCAGTGGTTAAGAAAATATCCGGGACTTTTTAAATTTTGCAGTAATATGTTAATTACAACACCACTAGTGTATTATTTTATGTTTTGCTGACTGTGCATCTCAGTATAATCTTAGTAATTGACCAACTTAATGCAGATATTCTTGTTTTATAATAAGTTTGTTATATTCCTCTACGTGTTTCGAGCACTGTTGTGCTCATCATCAGGAGGTCAAATTTGTATTATACAGCATCTGGTATCGTCACACTGTGTAGGTGGCCGTCCGGTGCGGACGGCCACCTTCAGACTGTGATGATACCAGATCCTGTACAATACAAATTTGACCTCCTGATGATGAGCACAACAGTGCTCGAAACACGTAGAGGAACATAACAAACTTATTATAAAACAAGAATATCTGCATTAAGTTGGTCAATTACTAAGACTACTATTGTAATAACAACAAAAAGGCTGAAAATGGATGTACAACAAGCGCCCATATTTTCGTGTAGATTATGTGGCATATGCGAATGTTAATGAGAGAGTCCAAAATAATTGAGCTTCATGAACTTTCAACGAATGAATATGTCTGAAAAGAGAGCTCCACCAAAAAATTATAAACTAAACAAAAAGATGCATTTACGTATAAAACACCACCACCAACACAGTATATATATATATATATATATATATATATATATATATATATTCACAACTACATACTAATATGTTACGTATAAAACATTTCGAGCCTACCGACCATCCCCACGGAGATTACTGACAATATTTATGCGACGTACGCAGGTTTACACGTGTCAAGATTTTCGGATAAAACGTGTATTCGTTCAGCGCCTAAAAACGTGTATGATGCTTATTTTAAAAAAAGTATATGCCTTATTATGTCACAGCGTACATACAAACTAATGGTACTACTGAACCAAACAGCATAGTTGTGACTTACAAATTCTGTTTACACTTCCAGTTCCATTTCTATTCACCGATGTGCAAAATTATAAGGAACGTTTATATTTTAATAAAGTTAAAGATTTCTTGCCTACGTGTAGACTAATTTTCTGTAATTATTTCGTCTTTATGCCAATTAATCGTGAAAAGAAATTCTTCTGTCGCCGAGGGTTTAAAAACTAATACCCTGGGGTACTGTACAGTGGGCTTTAAGCGACATGTCGTTTCTCCCGCATTTCGACCGCAGCAGTTGTTAGTCATCGGTGCTTATTACGTGTAAAATACAACAGAAACTTTGATAACTAGAATTAAATCTGCGGCAATTACATTCGAATAATGACGTCTTTACACACAACTAAATAAAACGTTGCCAGAATATACTGCATGAAAATTAATTGGAAGCGAAAATTAATCATTTTCTGAGAAAAAGGAAGGTAGAAATAAAGTGGTTCAGAAATCAACGGCAGCCAATCAGTACGTGGGAGACTCTGCTCTCTGTAATGACTTATAATGTGACTAAAGTGTGTATTACATAGTGTGATATATTATTTTAAAGTTTCTGCAAATACTTTGAAAGAATTGACTAATCATCGCCTTTTGTAATGAGATTGTCTTCTTAATGCATGCAGAATGAGGAGATATCTTCCATCCTCTCGCAAGTTTCATTTATGGTACTCTCTTTTGGATTTCGACAATATCTGTATTGGAGAACTAATTTAAAAACGCTTGAACAAGCTTCATTTCTTTTATACTCTTCAACTGTAGACCATAAACTCTATAATTCTAAAATAGAGCTTTATTAATTTCACAAAACGGTTAAACTGCCAATTCCTTCGTTCCTGCGTTAAAATGCAATTTCATTATTTCTTTAATTTAAGTTAAAACGCCTTTCCAAAAGGCGAATAATTAACCCAGTATGTGAAAAAATAACTTCTAAACACAGACAGTGTAAATATAAATATCTGCAACATGACAGGAAAGATTACTGGCTTCCTTAAGACTGTCGATCGCATATGAAGAAATACAGGTGCAGTTAAGTCTTCAAACAGGAAATGATTCTGAAATTTTGTTGTGTTAGAGCCCGTCTTTTACTGCATCTTAGCATTATAAATTCAGTACATTTATAACTTCGACCTTCATAGGGCCGTGCATCGTAATATTATTTCTATATTAAAACCAACTAGATGCACCAAAGTATCAAATTTGTTTTATTTTGGAACGACCCTCTACATGTTTTGACGTTTTGCTGACCGCGCATCTCAGTATATTTCTCTCAGTAATTAACCAACCTGATGCACAAAATTTTGTTTTTTTATAAGTTTATTTCATGCCTCTACATGTTTCGAGCACATGTGCTCATCATCAGGAGGTCAAAATTGCATTACACAGGCATTTGTCAAACAGATATGACTGTCTGCTTGCAGACAGCAGTATCTCTTTGACAGCTGTATGTACAGTCTTGAATTCTTGATGATGGATAGAAAGATTATTCGAAACATGTAGAGTGTCATTCCAAAATAAAATAAATTTGATACATTGGTGCATCTAGTTGGTTTTAATATAGAAATACATTTATAATATTTATTCGAAATTTACATATTAGTGATGCCGGATAGTGAACTCGGCCTACACGTAGTGATTACGTTACGGGCTAAACGACCAAGAAATCGTGATTCGAGTCCGGGCACAGGCAGGAAACTCTTTCTTTCCGAAGAAGTTGAGAGTGACCCAGAGGCCCACACATATCCCTATTCAATACAACCTAGCCGCTTATCTCCCGGAATAACGCGGCTAGGCCGAGAGTCCGACCAGTCCCCAATATTATAATTCGGTGTAGCTAAATATTCGCGCTCCCATATGTCTTCATTACGTGCACAGGAAGAACTTTACCTTCCTTCTATATTGTATCGTAGATTTAGTAACAAGATGTAGCAACAGGACAGAAATACAGAGAAATTTGGAACTGAAAGTGTTCACTGCTAATCGTTTATCGCGCACATAATTGTTCTTGGGCTGCTTAACTCTTGAAAATGGGATAGACAGTAAGTTCCGAAACTTTGGTTACAAACTACCAATCTACGCTGGGTAAAATCTCAGAGGAGCGCAGATACTATTTGCACCGTGCCGAAAGCCTAGGTTATGTAACTTCAGCGTTACACGCAACAATAAGGGTGGGGCACTTTTGGATTTATGCGTACAGAAGACAAGAGAAGTACTCGGAGAAAAACCTTAGTGCCACTTTGTTCTCTTCAAATCCCACACAGACTGGCCTGGGAATGAATCGAGGCCTTCTAAGTGACAGGCCGACCGCTCAGCCATGGGACGGCTCTTTGAAAAAATCCAAATGTGATGAACAATAAAATTAATTAACATTTCAATCAACAGGAATTCATTAAATTAATTGGATGCAGCCGACCAGTAGGAAACGAAACGCGAAACAAACGTTCGGTTCGACCGCGCGGCAGTTTATACATTTTAATCAGAACATCTATAAGGCCACGTAGCACTACGTGGCCGTAGCTTTAAAAATGAACGCTCTTGGTTTGTACTCTGCAGACAGGCAACCGTCAAGGCAAGACTTACCTCGGCCAAGGTTTTGTGATTGCCTTTACTTTGATACAGCAACAAGACACCCGGGTTGGCTGACATGAAGTTCAAAACCTCTCGTACTATAAGGAAGGTATTTTTCGTATCAGCTGCCTATTGCCGGAGCTCTTGGCCTCAACTTCTTCTACTGTCTCCTTCGAAGGCGCATATTGTGGCCTTATGTTATGCCAACACAATGGAATACGATCAATCTTTGTAAAGCAAGATAATTCAATAACATTTTTATGAAGACGAGAACCAGCCACAGACTGAAATTTGCCTTTCATAAAGTTATCTCTCAGCTTTTTATCCTGTAGCTATATATAAAAATATATATATATATATATATATATATATATATATATATATATGGCTTATAGACACTTCTGTGTATTGTCACTTTCATAACAAAATTACCTCCCTACAATTTCATGTGTTCTGTTATTGGCTAATGGTGTTGCAGAAAACATGGCATTAGTAAGCAATAAAGAACGCCACCAACAAATGAATAAACACTTTCCGCAGGAGAAGAAAATAAAAAAAAACTTACTTCTACTATCACCTATAACGAAGTTTAAAAAAAGGAACTGCTACTGGAAGAACTTCTGTGTTAACTAAAAGATGACTGCAGGTTTGATATAGTTACGGCATACAAAAAGGTAGGGCAAAATGCAACTGATTCGTTTGTTGGTTCCGAATTTTTCTGCGCACTTGTGCATTCGGGTAGCGGGACATGACAATAGACACAGTGCCTAGACTACGAGTTAGAGAGCCGAGGAATCGTGTATCGATTCCAAGCAGGGGCAAGAGACTATTTTCTCCCAGAAGGTCAGAGTAGCTCTGGGACCACTTGCCCTCGTATCAACGTGCATTGGGAATCTCAACCCGGGTATAAAGTGGTCGGTGCTTCAAGCTAACTACTCGCCCTATCTAACGCCCACACTGATTTTGAAGGGCGCTCCAATTCTACTGCACTGCGTGACTTACATTTTGCTGAGGAGAGTCTTTACCTCATACTTTACCTTTCACCTAATTATTCATAATTGTGAACTACATGTTTATGTTTCGTTTACATCTAGAACACGTGAGGGTACTTCCTATCAAGGTAAAAGTAAAAAGGTAAAGCAGTCCCGTTACGGGCCCGGAGGGGCCCAGAGGGTTCTAGGAAATTAAGGTTCCCAGATTTCGTGACAACGGCACGGGAAGGTGGTAGGTTGTCAGCCTTACGCACCAGCCGCCTTTACCCCCAGGAAATACTCCTGGTATTAATTTCTGTTAGAGGCTGAGTCGACCCAAGGGCCATAGTGCGATCGGAAGGATTATGTCAATGAAAAATCCATTGACACCACCTGGGATCGAACCAGCGACCTTCCGATTTGTAGCACAGCACCTTAATCACTGTGTCACCTTGGTCCCCTCTTATCAAGTTACCATCGACAAAACGCAAATATTTTACAATTGATACCGTTCACCATCACCCAACGTGAAGCAGATAATATTTCACACTCTAAAAGAAGAACCTAAGTAAGATTAATGCAGATTATTGCCTGTATGGTAGTTATAATTCTGGGAGAATCAATTCCTTATTAAAAAGTGTATTTAGAACAAAAGATTCATTCCTATAAAATATTGAGAAAGAACTCTGGAAATAAGCAGCTCGTTATTAAATAGCCTATGCCATATCTGGATGAGAAAACTGGCATAATAATGGACTGTTACTGGCATAAGTATGAGAATATTAAAGACAAAGGTAAATGAACAAAATTAAAATAAAAATAGCTCAAAACGCGGTACAGCAAGAACATAGTCAGTTAAGAAATTGGTACCACAATCAGCTCTGTCACTTTTCGAGGGAAGTGGTTGTGGGGTAATTTACTTTCTTGGAAGAAACTAAGGATGTCAAGGTGTCTTAAATATTCTCCGTTTTGATTAATATATAATTCGTTTTATATTTACTTAAATTTGTGAGTGATTCTAGGCATTAAAATGACATCATATTTCTAGCACATGCTATTCACAACCGGATGGTGTGTGTTACATTGTTGAAATCGCTTAATGCTATTTGCATACAAATAGAGATGAGCAGCCTGTCGAACAATGGATACATGTATAATGCATTACCTGAAGGTATCATAGAAATTTAAGTTACCCAAGTGCTGTCTGAGAAAGAAATATCATCCCTGGCTTACATGATGGAATGACTTAACCACCACGAGGCCCTCACTGCGACTTCAATCCTGTAAAATAAACAGTAAATATGAAAATTAAATCCTTTAACACTTCATTACTCACGTGATATACTTTTTCAAATAATTTAATTTTTTGAAAATAGTTCTATACCCATGTCTGTAGCAGTATGATAGCTGAAATGTGTATGTAGTTACGGAGAAAATTTTGTTGCTCCTTAATGTTTTCCTATCTATTTTCAGTCCGTCATCACTTATTTGGTGAAAAGATACTTACTGCAAAACACAGAAGTAAATATTCACAAGTTTGGTCTAGAAGTAAATACTGAGAAAGCTAAGCCTATGTTCATTTCGTCAGCGGAATGCAAGGAAAGTCAGAATCTGAAGATAAATAATTGGTTTAAAAATCTGACAAAGGTCAGATATCTGAGAACAATAACAAATCTAAATTTTTATCTTATAATGAAAGTTAGATGCACTAATTTTTCAAATTTATTTTTAGAATAAAACTCTACAAATTTCGGACAGTTCCTCTGTCCATCATCAGGAGTTTTCACTGTACACACAGCAATGGTGTATGCCATACAGCTTGCGAGCAGGATCAGGACGTTCTGTCCTGATCCTGCTCGCAAGCTGTCAGCGAACCTGTATGACATATACCATTGCTGTGTGTACAGTGAAAAACTCCTGATGATGGACAGAGGAACTGTCCGAAACATGTAGATTTTTATTCCAAAAATAAATTTAAGGAATTAGTGCATCTAGTTGGTTTTATTATAAGAATTTATAACGACGTACGGTCACCTGAACGTCAAAATCTAAAGTTCATTCATGACGAAGTTAAGAACAGATTAAAGCCACTGAATGCTTGATAAAAGTCCGTTCTGCAACTTTTGTCTTCGCGTTTTCTTTCTCACGGCGTTAAAACAAACAACAGTCGAACTCTGCCGCCTGTTTTGTATTGGTGTGCAATTGGACGCTCACATTAAGAGGATAACGCAGACCGCGGGTGATTGGAAGTGGCATGCCGAGAAAGAAACTTTGACTTAAGAGGGACGAAGTTCTAAGACAAAAATTCCACAACGCACAGCTTCATTTTTCCTGTTCCTCATCACTATAAATCAAGAAGTATTAGTTAGGCGGGGTATGTAGCACGTCGTTTAGGGTAGAAGAAAAGTTCATAGAGGATTTTCAGGAAGACTTCTGAAGAGAAGAGTCTACTTGGAAACCTAAGCGTAGATGGGAGGGTGATACTAAAATGACTCCTCGAGAAATAGAAAGGAATAGCGTGGATTGGATTAACATGGCTGAGTGTAGGACAATTTGCGGGCCAGTATGGGAAGGTAATGTTACCTAGGCTGCCATAAATTACCGGTAATTTCCTAACTGCCTAAGAAACTGTTAGCGTTTCGAGAAGCGCCTTTCTCCAGGGAGTTTGTTAGTTAGAATACAAGCTTTTGACGTTTTCTTACAAACAGAGATGAGTGGAAGATTTAAGGGAAAACATAGATAAATGCGAAAATATATAAATGTGCCTTTTCACTTTGCACACGAGAAATCCATAACTGGGAACCACGTAAAATAAGAATGAACAATTACGACCACAATAAACTCATCTGATTTAGTGAACTGATACTGTACTCTCATGCACTCTTTCACTCTGAGTGGATACTGATTCAATTGGCAAGAACTCATAAATAATCCATATACGGGATGAATACGTAATCAATACTTATGCTTTATTCTGTCCTGTTATTGCACACCATAAATCATGTGTGTGTGTGTGTGTAAATCCTTGGTACGTATCTCGTTTAATAACATTTTCCAATCGCCTTTTATTACAACACTGCATTAAACGAAAAAAGTTGAGTTCATTTCATTGTTAAGGACAACCACGAATTCTTTCGTTTTTCGCATGCGAAGATGTGCAGTCGCACCTTCGGCACCATTCTGAAGTTTTCAGTATATAAGTTCGGAAATTCATATAGTGCGTTCCTAAACTAAATACGCGCAAGATGGCAAACAATTAAAGTACGTAAAAAATGTGTCCCATTCTATCGCAACCTAATCTAATGCCGAGGTTCAGTACTCCTGGAGTTTACGTAGGATAAGGGATATGAACAATTATAAACTGAATGGCAACAGGTATTCACCAAATTTCATAATCTCTTAATTTCCTTGTAAATATTCCTATAAATCTGATTGGCTACTGTCTTTACTCAAGCTATCGCGTTTTGCGACGGTTGTATAAACATTTGAATTTTATCACTTTTCAGTAACATTTTATAGCGATATTATTGTTCACAATCTGCGGCAGTTGGAAGTAAACTGCATCTTAAGGTTGCATTTCTGTGGACAAGTTTGTGTAATAAATGTGCTACATACATACACACATGCACGTACATATTTATACCCACGTATAAATATACGTATGTACATACATACATACATAAAAACATACATACATACATATACACACATACACACACATACATACATACATACATACACACATACATACACACGCACGCACGCACGCACACGCACGCGCGCGCACACACACACACACACACACACACACATACATACATACATACATACATACATACATACATACATACATACATACATACATACGGATCCTTAACTGAGGACTAGAGAGGAACCCTACAGCTCATGCTTGAGTACTTCACACCGGTTGACAAAGAAGACGACGACACTGAACACCACAAACTAGCCAGAGCCCAAACTCTAGAACCTGCAGACACAGAGGACGAAAAAGACTTCACTGTCGAGGAAACCAGGAAAGTAGTTGCAAGCATGAATAAAAAGAAAGCGCCGGAGGAAGACGGTATAACCGGCGAAGTGTTCGAAAGTGCCTTCGACGTCTTTCCCAAATATATAACTGCTATGTACAACGCCTGCCTTCGAAAAGGAGTCTTCCCAAAGAGATGGAAAACGGCCAGGTTGATACCCATCGTGAAACCAGGGAAAGAAAACAGCGACGAAGACTCCAAATTCCGCCCCATAAGTCTTCTCAACACAGGAGGGAAAGTGTTAGAGAAACTGCTTATAAATAGAATTAACCATCATGTTTTTGCCCGCGACATCATGAACAAAAATCAGTATGGCTTCACGCCTCGAAGGAGTGCCTCAGAGGCAGCCATGGCTGTGAAGGAATTTGTAGAGGAAGGTCTGGCAGCAGGAGAAATCACAGTCTTAATAAGCCTTGACGTCAAGGGTGCCTTTGATGCGGCCTGGTGGCCCAGAATCTTAAATGGACTCGAAGCATACAACTGCCCCAAAAACCTATATAATCTATCTAACAGCTACTTCAGCCAACGGACTGCAGTCCTCTCATCTAACAATATCAGCATACAGAAAACAGTCACCAAATGGTCCCCACAAG
>Ga0131853_10018938_pt1 | contig 12523 bp, 5 predicted proteins | sample TergutLab28metaG_FD_92764 | JGI IMG/M metagenome (GOLD analysis project Ga0131853, IMG submission 92764) | Labiotermes labralis P1 segment gut microbial communities from Petit-Saut dam, French Guiana - Lab288 P1 (version 2) (version 2) | ecosystem: Host-associated > Arthropoda: Insects >...
CAGTGTGTAAAAAACATTGTCAGGGCAGATCATTTTTCAAAGCAAAACAGCCCTTTGAAAACTCCCTACCCCGTGCAGGCCCCAAACCCGTGTTTAAAAGAAAGTTTTTCCCCCCCCCCCCCTTCTTTTTTCTTTTTTTTCTTTTCCCAGGAAAAATTTATTTTATACTATGTGATTATAAAACCAATATTACTAGTAATTAATTGTTAGTAAAAAATTAATATCGAAATTAATTACAATTTAATTTTTAGACCTAAAAGTTACTGTCGAAGAATGGGATGTCAATCACAACTTTCCCATTTCTTTGTCAATGATATTTTTTAAGAAATATGCATCATGCCCCCCTTTGAAAGTAAGACTGAATTACACTTACACAAGCACTAATTATTATTAGAATGTATGTAGAACTTAAAGAGTGTGATTATGGTGGAACTCACCATTATTTCCTCATTTTCTCCCAATGTCAAGTTTCTAAAATGCAATGTCTTCTTGTACAACATGCAGAAACCCCATTACAACTTAAATACTTTATCTTTGTCTTTATTTATTTACATTCAATGGAACCTTACAAGGGTCAAAAACAACCCAATAGAACATTTAAAATATATATATATATATATACACACACACACACAATATAAGGGCATAAAAACACACAAATCAATAGCACCAATCATACATCAAGAATACAACAGGCACAACAATTGCACAAAATGCAATCACAATGCAACAGAACAGCTCATGACAATTATATGTATAAGCAGAGTTAATAACAACAAAGGTGATGATTTTTACAATAAAATAAAACATGACATATAAAACTGATTAAAATTAGAATTAAAAACTGAATAAAAATTGAAATAAGAATTGAAGCTGAATGGGAATTGAGTCTGGAATAATAATACTCCTAAAAAGAGTGTGTATTCAAAAATTGTTTTAAAATTATTTTATATTTATTAAGATTGCCAGAAGTATTTTTAATATACGATGGAAGATAATTAAAGAACTTAACATCTGAATAATAAACTCCTTTTTGATAAACATCCAAGTTTGTCTGAGGTCAATGTAGATCATTGCCAAGTCTAGTATGTATACTGCAGTTTTCTGAATCTGTCATAACATAGCTTTTGTTATTAGTCACAAATTAAAGTAAGAAAGTATACACTGCGATTTGACTGGCAAAATTTTTAATTCCGTAAATAAATTCCAAAATGTTGAAAGTGTTAAAAAAATTTTCGCAGGTCAAATAACGCCCATCAAAGCTCTAAATAAATAAATAAATAAATAAATAAATAAATAAATAATAATAATAATAATAATAAGCCTGTGTTGTGTTTGATGTTGGTTATCGTCATCATTACTGTCGGAGAGAATAAATTCAACACCAACATGAAACAAGAGGCAAAATTACAATTTTATATATGTTATTCTTTACATTAATGTACAATTAATGTGTAAACAACATATAGGGGAAACCCCAACTTGTCACACCTATTTAAACCTTTATTTTTGTTAATATGACATAATAATATTAATCAATTAAATTAAACTCATTTGGTAATTATAAACAAAATGCCTATATGAAAAGGTAAATGTAAAGTTGTCCCTGCCCAAGCCATGTATACATGCATAACTCTACTCCTACTCATTCTTATCCTCGGCACTATATGAAGGTAGGGGGCCAATTTCATGCCCTGGCCACTCTACCCCAGGCAAAGAACCCTAGTACCAACTGAATAGGAGGAGGGTGGGCCCCAGGGCCGGTTAGAAAATGTAAGGCAATTGTGAGCTATTCTATCTTACAAATATACTGAAAATGTTATATGAACAATTATAATATCTGCCAAGTTTTCAACATACCCAAGTCTATTTATCAGAATTACCAATCCCACCATAACTTATATTCTAATTCTAATTAAGGTGAAGAAATCAAGGATGATGAGATGCACAGGTCATGTCGCACTGCGGCAGAAATGAGAAATTGAAAGTCTTATAATGTGATAACCTGGAAGAACCGAGTGTACAGAAGGACTAATGGATCAAAACCTGTAGTACAGATCACAGTGCTACCTTCAATTTATTGTTTGGCCAATCTTTTCGCTAACCTTCTACAGTAAGAAAATGAGAGTTCACAGGAAGACAAGTCACCAGGAGGAATGGTCATAGTGCATGGTGTCAATGTGAATTGTAAGATTATGATGAGAAACATGTCTTCTGACAACAGTATGAAGTATAAACAATTGTAACATTTGTATGAATAAATGCACATCAGCTGTAGTGGAAAGGAATGGTCAGTAAATGAAAGAGAAAGGAGGATGTCTTGGCAAAGAGGAAGATATTTTTCCTAAAGACTGGGTGCAATTGGAATCTCCACTCGTATTCTGCATATTTTCCAGGATTTTCAATCTGTTGGCTATGCTTCCAATACAAAGGTAATATTAAAGTAATCCTATAGAAAAAGGATGTGAGAACTTAAGATGGTGACCAGAAGTGCGCTTTTGTGAGCACAGTATAAACATTTAATTCAACACAAGACAGAGAATTTCTTGAGCAGATGGGTGATTAAGCTTTCTCAGATGAGCTCTGCTCCATGTAATCGGTTCATTAAACACTATTTATATAAAGTATACAATATAAGGAAGTTTGTTTGTCTGTAATATGCATAGAGAGCGTGTATCTTTTATCAGTCCCCCAGGCATAGGGAAATGCAAGCCTGGTTCGGCAAAGAGTTGGCCGCAAGGTGAGTCTTCTTTATTTGTGCAAGAACTTGAGATGCTTGTTGCGTTGTGTGTTACTTTGCATACAGCAAGTTAGTGCATGTGAGATCCGTTCTCTCTTGAGCAGTGTTCACTTGCAATATTTTTACAATCTATGATTCAAGTAAAAACTCTTGCCAAAGTGTTGTAGAAGTATCCGATATCAGTAGCGCCTTGTATAAGAAGAGCATGCCGAACAGGGTAAATATTTCATGCTAGGTTCAATGTTGGGCAATAAGAAAGTATAAAAACTGATATTTTTTTCAGAGGAGGCACGGCTTACATTAGACAGGGACATAAACAGCCAGAATTACAGATACTGTGGCAGTATGAAAATCTCTATGCAGTTTATAAAGTTTCTGCACAAGTATCTAAACCAGTGGCGTAAGAGAGGAAAACTGGTATTGATAACAGTCATTTCCTGTATCCTTTGCACTTTTTCCTGTGGCAAAGCTGCAGCATGTACCAGTACTCAAGTTGACTCAGGCTGCAGACCAAGACATAACAATGAGCACTATAAATTGTTAGATGGACCTGACACAGTAAAATATATTAAGTTCTAAAGATTACAATACAGTGGCCATATAAACCATATGGATGATACTAAAATACCACAAAAAAAACACTAACAGAAAATTTCAAGGAAGGAGACCTGTGCAAAGACCACAGCAGAGATGGGAAGACATCAGGAGGGTCTCCTCATTTCTGCTAAACACAGGAGGATGGAGGAGACTTAGCATGGGCCAGGGGTAACTGGGGGTGAACTATTGCTGGGGCCAGGGTTTGATGCTGGTTGTTGCATCATTCAAGGTGGAGAAGAAAAAAGGTACAGTACTTAATAGTTTACCATCTGTACCCTCACCTTTTCAAGGTCATCTACCCTCTGTGCACACACACACACACATTACAGATCATGGTACAAGATCTGAAAACATCTGTCCTTGGGGAAATATCCCTTTAACTGACAGTTTAGAACATACCAACGAAGAATGCCCCAAAATTTCCACAGGATTTAAACTCCTTTACTTTCCATGGATTTAAATTTTTTAGATCCAGTGACAAATGTGCCTATAAACGTGTGCAAAGACACAGATGTGAATTCATTCTGGTAGGATTTCTGAAAGGTGTTGAAAGAAAACAAATTCTATATCATTATACACACTCTTATTCCTGTGGCATTTTTTATACATTCCAGTACTTCTAAAAGAGTGGTTATTCTTTCCTTCAATTCTTCTGACCTTCAGACAGTTTACTTCTTACCCCATCCAGTGACAACGTGGGTTTTCAAATCAAACTCAAAACATTCAGATACTGTACTCACAGAGACAGCAGAAATAACTGTAACAATCTTGTACACACGCAGCAAAACTCTCACATTACTTCACTCAAGGAAACGGTGCTGTTATAAATGATATGGGGTTGAGAATTATGGCTGCCCACTCATCAAAGTTCTGCTAATTCTGACCCAGCAAACACTGTCTTCATGTAAAAAACTAATTTCACATACATCTAAATGCTACTGGATAAAAACTCCCTCATCTCTGGAAAGCCTCTGTTAATAATGGAAGCTTAAGTACTGTGCGACCGACTGATGAGATATGTGGAGACACAATTCAACACATTAACTTTCACATTAGATGCAAGCAAGTGGCTACCTTCATTCCCAGTTGATTACCCATATGAGCCTATGGTACACACTGGACAGGAGGCTGGGTAAGTCGCACGACCAGTTTGGACACACAGCAACAATATTAACACTCACTCCATGAAGAAGAGTCCTTCTTGAGAAGCTAACCAGTTCTCAGCTAGTCAAGAAATTCCCCACATTTTATGGAACCCAAAGGCTCATTACCTCAATGACAAGTGCCTGCCATCTGACAGTAATAATGCAATTTTTTGATAGACAAATTCATGTGGAATTTGAAGCTCTGACATCAGTAACTAAGGAGTGTCTTCCAAGACATAATGTTTTGGAGGAACCTGTCCTACCTGTCTACAGCATATTACACAGAAGGCAATTAATTTTTCATTTGGTGAGTACAATTGGGCATAATTTTTCAAGCCCTCTAAAGGATGTTCAACCTAAAATCAAAGAAACTTGCTACTTTCCAGTGTTAGTGAGCAGCATGCAAGAAACAAAATACACCCTGCAGGCAAACGTTTTTTATCATGCTCTCTTATTATTAATGATCCTTAACTTAGTTCTCAGACATGCATTTAAAAGAAACATGCTACTATTGCGCAATATACCCACCATCCTTATCTGGAAGCAGATTCTTCTCCTGAGTTTCTGTGTGTTTCAGCTTTCCTGTATCAAAAGCTTCAACACACTGCAGAAGAGCTTTCTGAGTCTTCTCTGTAGCAACATCTGTTCAGAAACAGATACATTCATTTAGTAACATGTGCATAAACTCAGCCCAACAGGAAAATAGCCAAATATGGATTATTATTTCTGGAAACTCCTAGTGTGTATGGTTGGTTATACCAACTCTTCTGTCTGACAGAAATCTGACACTGGATAGGAAAGGTAGGGGAAGCCATTGGAGATACTGAAAAAAAGTGGCAATGCGCAGACTTGAATAATAGATTGTACTGACACGATTCAGCAGAACTGACTTCATCACGGCACACTGTGTAAAAGTAAATTTAACTCTGAAAAACCTGATTAATGGATTCTACCATGGGGTTTTTAGAATTAAGTTCATGGAGTAGTCTTCCTAACTAATTAATTAACTAACTAACAATTTCTCAGTGGACTTTTATGGGTTAATGTGGCTGAAAATCTGTAGCCTAAGGGCAAGCAATGGAAACTCCAGAATGCCAAATTTGCAGAGAAATTTGAACAACAATTCAATGCATATACTATTTCTCAGACAAATGGGCAGACACGACTTCCTGTAAGACATTCTTTCATACCATGCAAAGAGTGCCTAATTTTACACACATAACAGAAGTTTGTTCATTCAAGTTGAAATATATGTTCATTCTACAGTCATGACTAATATTGATTATGCAGCTCAATAATATTAACAGCCTGCCAGTTCAATGCATATGAATAGCATGAATGACAAAGAAATACAGACACTGGAAAAAGTCAAATGCCATTCTATTTACGGGTTGTGATATTAACCGACAAACAGTTTGTGAGGTCATCAACAAAACAGACAATTAACTTCACAAAGCAGAAAAGCTAACAGTTGCTACAACAAAGATATTTTGTGCATGATATGAAACACACACATTATATTCACCCATTCACAGAAACCTGCCACAGATCCTGTCCTTAGACAGTTAAATCAAATATTTCTGTCTTACTATATGTCATGCCATGTAGTTTCATCCACCCTGATGAAGGAGGCAACAGGATCCTCTGAAAAGTCAGTACACTTCTACCAGACTACACGGCGTTACTCACCAAACGAAAACAATAATCATTGTCACTGCTGTGAAGACTTCAAATCTCACTAGCTGAATTCAGTCCACACCTTCGCACCCTACTTCTTGAAAATAAATTTTAATACTATTCTCCCATTCTCAGTTTTTTCTACTAAAATGTGGGGGATTTGCACAAGTCCCAATCCCTATGCATGCTACATGTCAACTGCACTGTCCTACTACTTAATTCGATTATGGTAATATTTGCCATAAAGAACAATTTATGAACCTTCACATACTGCAGTTCTCTCTGTCCTTTAATTACTTCTGTTCTCTTTGGCCGAACACTCCCCTAACCACTAATACGAACTACTAGCACCACCTCATTCCAGATTGGTATTACTGGCAGAGACACAATTTGCCAAGTGCTCTACAATAAATACTTACAGAGCTCACTCAGATTTTTAAATCTGTGAAATGACTCAGTCTAGATTGGTCAATGTGAACGGGATGGAGGTTGCCTTGAATTACCAAACAGCTTGGATTACACATACTTCAATGCTTTTGGCATTCACTCTTGTGGTATGTTACTAGATAAACCATATAACAAAACCCAAATAACACAAAAAGGAAAAGGCTATAAGAAAGAACAGTAATGCCTGAAAATGCATGTTCACAAAGAGAAACACACTTCATCTGAATTCTGCAACCAGCACAGTAATGACCTCAAATTCAGCACACTGGCTTGGACAAAACAGAACCTCGAACAACTAAGTCTCAGAGAATTGAGACTGCACTGTATTTTCCCACTAAAGATGGGTTTGACTGATGGCAGCACACTCTGCCAAATGCCCTACAATACTTACAAAGTTCACTCACACTTTTCACTCTTTGGGTTATTACTTAATGCACAGTGTTCCATTGTCCAAGACTCTTTAGGTGTTATTATGTACATTTGCAACACTATAGTTCTTGTGTATTTGTTACATTTTCCGCTAACTTGATCGCACAGTTCTTATTGCATTTTCTCAGAATTTCACCTCTGCAGCGTTGGCCAACAACTGGCTTTCATGCCGTAATAACCCACTGAACTGAACTATAGAGTACCTATTACACAGACCTATAAATGTGTGTAACATACCACTATTGTAGACATGCTAATCTATGGAAAACATCTACATTGTACATGTTAAAGGAATATTTTCTGAATAGCTTCAAGGAGACAGTTTAAGCAAATGACATTTCAAATGATAAAAGTTGTGCATGGCATCTTTCACTACTAAAAATGATGAATCACTGCTATATTGCAAAATGCAATAAAATCTACTCCATGTGTCACTATAATAATATTAAATGATGCTAATACTCTCATATGCAAGGGTTACATACAACTGCATACTAACACAAAAAATTTGGCATAACTGAACTCACACTAGAAAATATTCTGATGACAGTGTCTGCCATTTCTCCTGAACATACAGTTTCAAATTGGTATGCATTCTCATTCAACAGGTATCAGAGGCATGCAAAGAGTGTCTCTAAGCTATCAGTAATATAAAGCAATGTGAAGTGCAAGCTCAGCAGGATGTTTAGGAACATGCAACAATCCTGCAGTATTAATCAAGCTAACCGGTTAGACAATACATTATATGGAGGTCACTTACCTTACAAGTTATTCTGTAAATGGGCCATATTGGATAAAACAGAATAAGCAAGTCAGGACTGGTTTATGCATGCTGACACATTGAAATACAGCCCAACATTATAACTAAACTGAACAATCAACCTCTTGTTTAAGAAGAAATTAAAAATCACCACTATATTGATCAAAGGTTTTAAATTGTTACCGGAGTTTCAAAAACAAATTGTACTTATTTCATGAAAGGTTGTTAAAAAAGACCTCCCGAAAAATAAGATCATACATGGACTTATTTTGGTCAGTAATAAACAACACTTGAGATACCAAGTCATCAGTTAGATAAATACTGATGTTTCCAAGGAACCGGCTGCCTCCATCTTCAGGGTCATCTTCTACAAGAAGAATGGAAGATACAGGTTCCTCGATACGTCAGTACTTACATAAAAGCCTACATGGTGTCACATCCTAGAAGGCAGTAATCTACTTGGTCACTGCAATGAGAATCTCAAATCTCAATAAAGATCATACTATCACAAAATATCAGTAATCTTCTTCTTTTATAATTTATTTTGATTTTTTAAGTCTACAATGTTACTTCAGAAATTGGGAGGAATCCTCAAAACAAGCTGCCAGCGGTTAATAGTACCTGGGCGGGGGGGAGGGGGGGAGAAGAAGAAGAGAAAAAAAAGGAAAAGGGGGGGGGAGGGGCAATGTAAGGGAGTGATATGATAGATCATTAACAGACTGGGCAGCATGTGTATGTTGTAAGGTGAAGAGTATGAAAGATTAAACATATTACACAATAAAAAAGAAATAAGTACACAAATACTAACAGGGTGTGGTGAACTCGGTAATAGTATGCAATTTTACATCTCAGTCAGCACACAGTAGTACAAACGCAACATTCAGTTTTAGACTAAAGACATGCTTCAAGGAAAAGTACAACAAAAAGTAAAAAAAAATATACGCAATTTCAGTTAATCTTGAGAGCTACATAAACAACTATAAAAATATGGCAGATATAAACAATTTCAATCTTCCTGCAATCACATCTAATTGTTTTATACTATATTTTTTGAGAAGTTATAGTAGTGTTTGATATTCAGCATGGCTGCTTCACTGATGAAAGAAAAGACTATTAGTGAACATTGTTGTGGTTTGGGTGTAATACTACTAAAATGTATGGAAAAACAACAGTTCAATGTGGTGATCAATGCAAGGGTTACAGGACAGTTCAAGAACCGGTAGACAGCATCAAGTGAGAGTCAAAATATGTTCTGCAGGGGATCCACCCCTTGAAGTCCTCAATTTATGACTCTCTCATTTAATTTAAATGATACCAAGTCAATGACTTAAATTTTTAATTTCATCCAAAGATTTTTTTTTGGCTTAGGTTTGAATTCACTACTCCCCACTGAAACCCACCCTGAAAAAAATTAAGTCTGTACTGACAATACACTTAAGTATGGGATGTTATAAAATAACATATGCATGAGGTGATAATAACCCTTAACCTCTAAAACTAAGATATTCAGTTACAGGAAACAATGCTATGATACAATTCAACTTGAACCCAGGATTTTATATAAAGATATTTGAAGAACAGATTTAAGGTAAAAGCAAAGAAAATGAAACACACTGCACACAACATACCTTGTGCATTGGGCAGAACAATTTTTTCTTGTGTGTTGGTCCTCTTTAACCTCTCAGTTTTAAAGCTCTCAACGTCTTGAAAAAGCTCGCAGTGCTGTCGTTCTTGTTTCACATCTGATTAATGAATCAACACTGAACAATATGCTTCTGACAGTGAACCATGCAGCATTCCAGTGAAGCACACCAAATAAATACTACATCCAGACATGAACTTCACTACTAGAAAATCTGAAGGGAAACAGACTAGAAAACTGAATAACTCAAGCTGAAGATGAAATAAAAAGGGGAAGAGAAATTCACTGACTGGTAAATATTTAACAGTCAATATTTCTGCAACTAATTTGAGCATTACAAAAGAAAAAGAAAAAACATAAGAAAGCAAGAAACTATCTGCATACTATATTAGGAATGCAGTGTCAATCTTGAAACTGGATATGTTTCTGCACCAACAAATTTCAATGTACCTACATGATAGAAACAAAATTAATGTATGTATAAGGCTCCTTATCCTACCCATTACACATAATCATTCTCAACTGATGCTATACGATCAGTAGTAGTTCAAAATAAATGTTAAATTTCCCATGAATTACAATCATCCAGGACAGGCTAAGTATGTATCATGTAACACTGGTGCATTTGCATCTTGATTATACTTCCTCGGCTATCCTAATACCCTGATATCCTTTAACTCAAAAGGAGAGTTATTATGGTGATTTAATGCCACTAGCAACAATAAAACATAAACAGGACTTCATGTAAAGTGCCCCATATTTTTGTCCATTCACGAAAACCCATCCAGTGTCTGTTGCACTGTTAGGCGCAGACAGATAGAAGAACAAACACAACAAAGGTAACAGGTAGACACTTTTCGCAACTATGCAAATGCAGCTAAAAAGGAGTGAATTAAGGTGTTCTGGTCTGTTTAAAATACAATAATAACTTGCAGACAACAAGTGCAGTAAGTTGATAAATCATCATGAACAAAAAAAAAAAAAAATGAAAGAGGCCAGTGAGTACACATGAATATTTCATGGTGGCCCATCAAACGTATGACACACGTGCTGCTAACACAATCAGAACTGCTGTGCAAACCATGTATTCAATGCCACAATGTAGATATGACCAAAATAAATCAAACTGTAAACTGCATACATGGCACTAAGGCACAACTGAGCCAGAATTGATTCTTAGAATGCATGTAATTATCATTCTTATTACTCTGGCATGAGAAAGCTTTCCATTTAATAATTACTCTTGCTGGACTCTTTAAGTCAAAAGCTCTCCCTTGGAGCGAGCAACATCTGCCCTTCGTAATCACTTGTAACAACACTATTAGCAGGGCTATATTCATGCTACCCTCTGGACTAGGACATAACTACCAGCTCAACAGATCTCTGAATACATGAGACACAGTATGCATCTGCACTCTTCATCTATTCTGTAACACCAGTACCAGTGAACACCTCAGGGCTATGACAGTGCCTCTACAAGTCAAATTATCAGTGCAAAAGTGCAAACACACAGTTCTCTAGACCAATGAGTATAAAGTTCACTCTGTCTGGAAATTACATATCAGGTATCAGTGCAGTCAAAACATTAAACTCAACATTCTGACAAAAATCCAAAAGCATGCACTGCGTTCATGTAAAATGTAACTCCCTTTTCATCCTACACTTGAAACATCAATGATGCAGATGAAAAGACCCTTAAAATACCCCAAAATTAATCTAATCCTACCATCTGATGTCACAAAACTGAAGCAGTTGTAAAGGCAATCACATTATTCCTGGTGTCAAGAAGTCTGCATTCCTAATATGGCATTTCTAAGCAAGGTACTCAATACAGCAACAAAAACCACTAATAATGCATTTAAAGTTTTTTCCTTATTACACAAACCAACCATAGAAAATACAATAACAAAATATATATATATATTCAGTCTAACACAACAATGTTTTTATTCCATTACTGGCAACAAGTTTCCGTCACATCAACCATCATCAGGCCAATGCTACACAAAATTTAAAAGGCTGGTTATGTGTCGTGTACATAAATTTCAAGTCATATGGGATCCCATTTAAACCATGTCAAAATCTGTTCATCTTGAGTTTTGTTGCCTGTGATATGATACATTATTGATTTTATTTGTAGAGAACTGTAAAAGGACTAAAATATAAAATTGACACAATGATATAGCAATTAGTTATGCTGTAGTACAATAAATTAAAAATTAATTAAAAATTGTTTGTAGTCACAAACTGTATTATCAGCTGCTATACACAGATTTGGGTTTATTATTTCTGTACTGTTTATCGCGTGAGCCGAGTAAGGGATGGTGCTAGTAGAACATACATAGACCATTCTGTGTCATGTTGTGATGACAGATATGTACCTAGTGTGGCAGTTTATGAATCACAAACTGCCACACTAGCTGCACACATGCCAAAGTCAAGCTATCATAATAAGACAGATAAATCTGTGGCTGCTACATTATTACAAAGTCTACATTCTATACTGAAGAAAAGCACATATCTGTTGTCACAACGCGACACAGCGTGGTCTATATACATTTGTTCTACTAGTACCACCCCATACTTGGTTCATATCATAAGCAATACAGAAATAATAATCTGAAGTCTGTAAATAGCAACTAATATTACAATTTGTGACTAGAGACGATTTTTAATTAATTTTAATTTACTTTAACACAGCGTAACTAAGTGCTAAATCATTGTGTCAGTTTTATATTTTAATCCTATTACACAGTTCTCTGCCAATAAAATCCATAATATATCATATCACAGGCAACAAAACTCAAGATTTTTAACAGGTACTGACATTGGCGTAAATATATGACTTGAAATTTACGTACATGTAACCAGACTTTTAAATTTTGTGTAGTTTTGACTTGATGATGGTCAAAATGACCGAAACTTATTGCCACTAACGGAATAAAAAGTACTGCTGTGTTTGACTGAACATACATACATACATATATATATACTGTTATTGTATTTTAGTTCTACAATACAACTGGATGTCCTACACAAAAAAAAAAAAAAAAAAAAAAAAATAAGAAAAAAACAAAAAATATATA
>Ga0131853_10018939_pt1 | contig 12523 bp, 11 predicted proteins | sample TergutLab28metaG_FD_92764 | JGI IMG/M metagenome (GOLD analysis project Ga0131853, IMG submission 92764) | Labiotermes labralis P1 segment gut microbial communities from Petit-Saut dam, French Guiana - Lab288 P1 (version 2) (version 2) | ecosystem: Host-associated > Arthropoda: Insects >...
CTGGCCAATATCTCCGTAACCATTGAACTTTGGATATAGGTGTTTTGGGTTATATCGGTATAGTTTGACCTAAGGAACACTCTCCGGAAGTTAGGTCCTTTCCTCCTGGGACACCCTGTATATATATATATATATAATGCTAATCCTTGTTATTCTGTACGTGTGCACGTGTGTGAGACAGGGAGAGAGAGAGAAAGTGTTTCATTTAAAGACATCAGTTGCTAAGAAGTCTGACAGAGGATAACCACAGTGTGAACGGTTATGACGGTGGAGATAACTGAATTCTAGAATGAAATGAACACTGTGTACTTTGGTACCTACAAATCAGCGTTGGAGACGAACGTGACAGTTCCTGATGACGCTTCTTCTCAAGAAGTAAAAGCCACTGAGCTGTCAGTTGCAAGTCAGGGTAAAGGTAAATGCTGGGTCCCATGAACCAGGCGCGCGGAGAAGCACTTTGCTCTCCTCGTTGGTCATTTGAACCTGCCTGGGATTTATGACGTAAGTTGGCGGGAACTCGTGGGACTGAGGGGGAACAACAGTAATTATTGATCCCCAGCTACACCCCCGCATCTCCAGCTGAACAATCGATCTACCTCAGCCTTCTGGATGGTTCTATCTGGAGAAGCCACAGGTTCCCAATTCCCTCAAACTCAAAACACATTAACCACCAGAGGAAATAATTTATTTTTCGAAGAATTTCTTTATTTCCTGTTCTTCTGTCTGTTACCAGGCTCATACTTGCCGATTGTTTCACACCATTTCTCTTGCCACACGATAGAGAGCCGCTTAACTATGTATCACCTCAAATAAGCAGACGAGCCACACCCAAAATAATCCTCACAGCCCACATACAACGTACTCAATTCACACATCGTATCTTCGTAACAAAGGCCGACAAGTTGATGCTTATGAAGACAGTAATGTCTTTTATTGCAAGCACTGAAACATAAATACATAGACACTGTGCAGGTGGAAAGGGTTATTGGAAGTTGATGGTCATGGAACGTGCAGTTACCTCCGCGCTGTAAGGCGTTATGATATCCATTACCAAGGCCCGCAGACAAGAACCAGGAAACATCGTTACCATATGCTTCGCAAAGACGCAGTTATTGAGGCTGCAGGCCAACATTACGAGGGAAGGTGAATATTTCGTTTGAGTATGAGAATGTCCGGACTGAAATGTTTGCCATTGTACACATTCACACTGAGAACAGTAACACGAATTTCTTTCAGACATACTAACAGAGATAATTAGGAACAATGATCGGCTATAAATGACGGATCTGAGGTTCACACAGCGTTGCCTATGAAGATTACCGGCTTTCGGGAGTGACGCCGTGCAGTCTGATATAATACCTGACGACAAAGGGGGCACGTTCCTTCGAAAGACAGTAAATTTCTACCATAATTATACATTTAGACAACCCAAGCAAACCGTAATGTAAAGACATGGTTTAATATCGTAGCTGCTTGGTACGTTGTTGCCTGTATCAGTGTTTGTCGGTGTTTGAGTCGTTCCACTGTGTAGTCTTGTGTGCGCACACTATGGGTTTGCGTCCAACTTCAGGGTGAAAGTGGCACCCACTTGCACGACTACGCGATGTCACAACCCAGCAACCCAGATCATTACGATAAAAAAATGAGGAAAAGATTATATCTCCTGTATCTGATCGTCTCCTCAGTTTGGTGTGTCATAGGAAGGAGGCTGTGATCTCAGGCTTCGGCCGCCAAGTAGCTGAGATCTGCGCGTTGATGGAGAATTACACAGCGCATATCTCAAGAAAGGGCTCTTTTATTCCCCCTTCCCAGAGCCAGGATGTGTCACTCCAGACAATGACTAGGCCACGGGCTGAACTACCTGGTAAAGGAGGTCCGATCACCGTTAGGGGCAGAGACTGTTTCTTCTCCACAGCATCCAGATCAGCTCTGCCGTCCATCCAGGCTTATATTCAATGGGTACCGACATTTCTTCCCTTGGGAGTAAAGCGGCCGGGGAGTGAAGCTAAACACTTCAGTTAGTGACCAAGTTAAGAATGTGCGGAGCTGTACCTCCACTACTCCAGCGTCACAAGTTTCGGAGGTTATATCAAACTTACACGAAATACTTGGCATTGACAAAGTGCCAACTTTACAGTTTACTATGCACAAGGCATGCGATGACCTGACAAACAAGAAACCCGCAATTTATAGAGTTGAACAAGATAACGCTTGTTTCAATGTGCAACACATAGTAACAGAAGGCTTTGTATTGAAAGAATTTGGAAACAATAATCCGGTGTCAGCCAGAGCGACTGCCCAGGCAAATGTATCACAAACTGAAAAACCTTCAAAGAAATTCGGTCATTACGAACTCGTACATGAACCTCACTTAACATTAAAAACTCTGCATTTGCCCACACAGTTGATACGCGTGTTTCATGCCAGTCGCACAGCAAAAGCGCATTACTGCCAACAGAATTCACTGTTCGGTTTTTGTAATAGAGACAATGTGTGTTTTCTGTGAGGTAGGAACTGCATTTGTATGCGTGTGTTATTTGAAGACGAGAGAGAAGAGAATTTGGGAAGAGGCAGGGAAAAGGCTACAGTTTTGCAGCGAAAATGAGGGACAATTTTCGACTCTGAAGATTCTCAAGCAGTGCCCGCTAATGCTTACACTGAAGGCAGTTTGGAGAGAAGGTATAGCATCGTGACCTTAAGAGGGTACGCGATATGATGTGAGCTGTTATGGGTTATGTGACAGAAGAGAGAAGTTGAACGAGGTTTTAGCTCAGTTAGGGTTGAATTTTTATATGAGCATTCGAAAGGCTGCTTCAGAAGTATGTAGTGCAGGTGGTACCGGTACCGGTACCGGTACCAAACACACGTTGTCCAAGTTCGTCTAAATAATATTTAAAAATTCGATTCATACCTTATTGTTTCCTTAACAGGAAACAATAAGGTATGAACAGGAACTTACCTAAACCAACCTGAAATAATTCTTATTTCTCACAAACCACATCCCTACAATCCATTCTAACACCCCATCATCCTCCCGCATATGCCTATGCATTTAAAGTATCATCGTATTAATTAAAATTAATTAAAATTCATTAAGCTAATTAATGTGACGGTACCCACAAACTCTACTTGAATTGTATGGGTGTGAAACTTGGACTCTGACGTTAAGAGAGGACCTGGCTATAGCCTGAGGGGTTTTTAATAGTTAATTTTTACACAATGCACTATTTTTATCATTTTCAAACACATCAGTAATCAAATATTCCATGAAATACAGAGAAATTATTTTTGACCAATATCGTATCTCATTTTCTGTGCAGTATAAAACATAGAAGCTGAGTGGTTTGCCCACATGCGCGTTGGGAAAGCAGCAACAAGTGACGCAAACGATATTGGCCAAACAAAATAATTATATACATAATTGTTAATTTAGTATTGATTATGTCGCAAAACGTAAGCAAGACGGGTCTAGATTTATGGTTCTAGAATGATCTCCATGACGCTGACCTTTGCGATAGAAACATGTGGGAGAAAACCTTAATGACAATTAATACGATGAACAAATGTCACGTGAAATAAGTCGATATACAGTCTGAAGGTGTTTGAGAACAAACCGCTGAGGAGAATATTCCGACCTGAAAGGAAGGCAGTAACAGGAGGAAGGAAGAAATCGCAAAGTGAGGAGCTCCATGAATTGTACATTGCACTGCATATTTGTGGGGCAGTCAGATAAAGGGCGATGGATTTGAAAGGTGAGAAGCGCGCAAAGGACAGGTAAAAAAGACATACCAAATTTTTGTCAGGAAATTCAGCAGGACTGATCGTAGATGGTGGAGTAATATTAAAATGGATGTGACAGAAATAGAACGAAACAGGACGGACTATATTAATCTTGCCCACCGCTGGGACTAGGAAGTGTCTGTTGTAAAACCCCTAACGACTTTTTGGGTTCCACAAAGGCGGGAAAATTATTGAGTAGCTGAGCGACTGTCAGTTTATCAAGAAGTCAGTTCAGCATTTTTCGTTTCAGCGCCTGCCGTTTGTAATATTTCTGACTTCAGCTGTTTTAATCATTGTTTGCCTTCCGCTCAAGATCAAGGCCACGTGACGTCAGGGACATACGAATGTCATATCAGTCATCGTGCAACGCGTGGCCTTCGCGTGGAGTGGAGTGGAGTGCGAACTGTATTGTAACACCGGTTCGGTGAAAAACGATTTTGAAAGCGGCTTGGACATAACCATCAAAAGTAAAGGACATTTCTGTTACCTGAACAGACAGAATGTATAATCTGCCCCCCAGGCAAGCGGTTGAAACAAGTCGGTATGTTCCCATAGTGTCACAATATGTACTGGTCGTATTTAAATAAACGCAGAACGCTGCTGTCGGGAGGTATCGGGTTCAAATCCCAGTCTATCCTTACTGAAGCTTTTCCTATTCTTCCACATTTTTTGTACCATGACGCAACAGTCCCCCTGTGGGCCATGGCCTCCTTATTGTCGAGGATTCACGATAACACTCAGACACACCACAGTCGGTAGGACTCCTCTGGACGAGTGATCGGCTCGTCGCACTACCTGACAACACACAACACTCACAACAGACACACATCCATGCCCAGGGAGGGATTCGAACCCACAATCCCAGCAAGCGAGCGGCCGCAGACCGCGCGGCCACTGGGATATATACTTCCACTTCACTCACGACAAATTCCGAGGCAGTAGACTACCTGAAATTAGGCCACGACCGCTTCCTTCCACATCTTTCCAATTAATACCACATTAATCGTCTGGCACTGTCGTTAGATGTACTGTATACTAACTCCACACAGTAGAGTCCTTCTTCAGCAGCTAACAATGGCTTGCCTAGTTAGTAATTTCTCTGTTTTTTGTGAAACGCGTGGGCTCATTACATTGTTCACAAGACCTCGCTACCGGTGCCTACCCTGGTCCAGAAGAATCCATTCTACTCTTTCCCTTCCTTAACCTTTAGACGCCTAACGTCAACTATAGTTGACGTACCGCACCGCTAACCTCCAAAGTTGCATTTTATATATTCATTCAACAAATATAGGTACTGAATATTTTAAACATGGTATATACTCTCAGTTTCTTTCTCTTCAAAATGCAGTTTGTTTCATAATTCTAAGGTATTTGGTTCTGTATAATTCACGTTTTATATACAGAATGTGCCAAAATTAAAAAAACAATTCCGGCGCCAAAAGGTTAACCGTTTAAAGTCACTCTTCAATTATCACCCGATCTGGTTCTCCAAGTCGTCTCTTTCCTCGAACTTTTCCAACTAAAAGACGGTTTCCCTTCCATTCCGTGACTGCTACATGTCCTGCTCATCTCATCCTCCTTGGTTTGATTGCCCCAATAATATTTGACGAAATACATAATGAAGGTCGTTGATCTAAACCATAAATAAACAGAAATGAAGGGACAAATAAGTAAAGAGTCAAAGGAAAATCGAAAAAAAAAACAGGGGACAATGAAAAGAGTGAGGCAAAAACGAACGGAAAGAGAGGGAGAAAGAAAAGAAAAAGAGAAGGAAACGGTGTAGTCCATATGTACTGTATCGGCGTGCCACAAGCGATGGAAAAATTACATTCCACAGCGAAACCATCGTTATCACGAACACTGTGCAAGTTGTGCAAGATGCCACCTGTTTCCAAACGCTGGCGCGAATTGGCGAGGGTACAGGGCAATTTCAGTCGGGAGTGGTAGGCCGTGTTTTGCACAACGATACGTTCCTGCCAAGAACCACTCCCTCGTTGGGGTTGGCAAACGTCAGGCGACAGATTTCCCTGAACCCCGCCAGCACAATTGGATAGCGGCATTTTTGGGCGCGTTCGCAAAACTGCGAAAAATAACTATTAGCTTCGTCATGTCTGTCCGTCCGCTTAGAACAACTCGGCCCCCACTGAACGGATTTTTATGAAATTTGGTATTTGAGCATTCTTCGAAATTCTGTCAAGAAAATTCAAGTGTAATTAAAATCTGACAAGAATAACGGGCACTTTACATGAACATCAATAAGCATTTTTTATCATATCTCGTTCAAATCTTCTTAGAATGAGAAACATTTCAGATAAATTTTGACGTTTTGCTGGCCGTGCATCTCAGTATATTTATCTCAGTATTTAACCAACTTGATGCACAAAATTTGTTTCATGCCTCTACATGTTTCGAGCAAATGTGCTCATCATCAGGAGGTCAAAATTGCATTACAGAGCCTCTGGTATCATCACACCTATAGGGGAGAAGGTTACAAACACACTTAAAATATGTAATATTTATTGCTTTTCCACGGTAACAATGGTTACGCGAACACGCCTCATTGTTACGTTATACGTACAGTACACTGCTTGCTTTGTAACGATTAAAATTGTCTGGGATATGACGCCATACAGATTCGTAAATAGAAACATTTCGGAATTTGCTACTTCCATCTTCGGAGAAGCCTTCTTGAACTACCCTAAAAGTTCGGTAACAATTTACCAGTCATCAACACCGCTGTGCCGATCACCGTCTCACATAGATTCGCGTCCATCTACTTTCTCGTCTAGTCAGCGATTCTCTTTCATTATTTGGTCAGAGAGATACAGTGCTTAATGTAACGGTGACAATAAAAGAATAAAGTTGTTCGTCAGCTTAACTACTCACCACGTCATGAAAATGTATCTTCAGCTGCAAGTATTGTTAACCTCGATGCTAAGTGAGGTCAGTGGTCACCTGCACCCCCCTGACCACTGACCCCCCCCCCCTCCCGGGAAACAGCTCGTGTTATGTCATTGCACAGAAGGCTGAGCGGGCAGGTGGGCATCTCCGGGAGTGGTGGAAGATACAGATACCTCTTGCTCTTGCCAGGAAACGCACCCCAACCCTTCGTTTCTTAGGTACACAGCCTAGTGACTGAAAGAGTGAAAAGAACTTCGCGCACAAGCCCTCCATAGTGATTCACCTTTAACAGGTATGTCGATAACCTGTCAACTGGCGCAAGACATCAGATGACAAAAAAAAATGGGAACCGTGTGGTTGTAGTAGGTGTTCGGAGCGGCTTCCGTTCAGCGCAAGTTGTCCGGCAGAGAACCGCACGGTATTCTCTCGAACAGGCCTTAATACGTTGGCATCGACCGCTATACAACTAGCTGAAGCCTTGCCAGGAGATATTCGACAGGTCTGGCAAGGACTGCGTAAAAGTGCTCCTTCAGGTATTCCCACATTAAAAAAAAATTCCGTCTTGTTTAGACCCGGCGCCCAAGAAGGCCATGCCAACGGCCTTCCACTTCCGAACCACCTTGACGGATACGTCACATTCATTCACGGTTAGAATCTTCCCCACAGAGTTCTAGAGCTCCACCGTGTTGAAACCACAACTACCTCAAAGTTAAAGGCGCGTCTTCAAGTAACCCCGATAGAAGATTTTCCGGAGAATTACAATATCTTTGAGCAGTCAGCCCATCCGGTATCAGATAGGGACCCTCTACAATGAACCCGCCGATACCAGCGCCAACGTCGAAGCTGAAGCGGACTTGAAACCGACGTTCGCGGATAAAACGATAATTATCCTTTTCTTAGATGTGATTTGTGGACAGTGAACACACATTCACGAGTAAAGCGCGCTTCGTCTTCTACAGAATTCTCGAAAAATTGCACGCCTAGAGGATAATCATTTGAAAAGAGATGTGCTTCTTGCGACTAGTTTTGTGGGTACAATTATACAATTGATCGTCAAGAAGTACACTGAAGACCCTAAGTTGGGATAAACCCAATTCTCGCGCGATATGGCTTGAATTTCTACACGGCTATCGTTGCGCAGCTGCAGTTATGGCATCATCATTGGTTGGTGTCCGTACAGTTCGTAGACGACCTGTGTTCACAGGTACCATAGCTGTTAAACGCTTTTCTAATTGCTGAAACACATTCTTGTCTGGATGACTTTGACGAAGGAAACCGCAGCACCTATTCCCGTGCATAAGTACTAACTAGATTGTACAGGCACGGACAGTTTAGGTCACGTAGCGGTTTTATCGTCAGTGCTTTCCACGATCAATTCGATCACAACTGATCCCTGATAACGCAGGTCCGGAAAATTTTACGACAAAATGTTGCATGTAACTGCTCATGGCTGATCGCAGTAAAAAGTGTGTAACAGACTTATATTATGCGATAAATGTCAATAATTAAAGTTTTCTGCAGTATTCACCCTTTGTGCTAGAAGGTATACTTCATCACAAACCCTGTCAGTGACAGCCACCTCAGTGTGATATGCTGACTGACGATATTTCTACACTCCGACCGAAGTTTATGTAACGCAGCTTCTGTTATTCCGCGTTGTACAGGGCGTTTCATAATGTACTCCGGGATTATAAAAATGTATTATAGGAAACCCGTAGGGCAAGTATTTTTTTCTTTGGGGATATGTCAAAGACCGGGTATTCGTCCCACCATTGCCACGTGATCTCGCTGACCTAAAGTCACGGATCATTGCAGTAGTGAAGAATATCGATGCACCCGTGTTGGCGCGTGTGTGGCAAGAACTTGAATAACGTATCGATATGTGCCGTGTCACCCGTGGTGCACACGTCGAACATCCCTAGTTGCCCCCCCCCCTTCCTAAAAAAATTTTTTTCCGTTTTCTTGTGGCTGTGAACAATTCCATTAAGGAAGGTCCTTTGGTTTTCTTGTTATAAATGTTTGTAATCAAGGAGAATTTTACGAAACGCCCTGTATTACACTTTGCATGTATTGCTTTGAGATTCCCCATATGGAGGGTCGACATAATCGACGCTGGCATTCTTGCAATGTGTTTACGGTTCACATAATCCGTTTCGGCGCTACGAAGAATACTACAGGACGAACGACATCGTCACTACCAACCTACGAGCAAGTGGATTCGACGGACTGCAAACCCAGCAACAAAATTTTTCGTTGCTTGCACAACACACAACAAACACAAGAGACGAACATCCATGCCCTCAGCGGCATTCGAAATCGCGATCCCAGCAATCAAGCGGCCGCAGACACGGGCCTTAGACCGCGTGGTCAATGGGATTATTCGGGTGATGCTGGGTTCAAATCTCGGACCGGAGATGTGGTACCCTCACTGAGGCGTTTCCCGGTTTTCGTGAGTCCCTCCGAGCAACTTTTAAAGCTCCTCAACTTACGTCACTCTCACTTCTCTCCACATCCTTACCACTTCTTTACTCCGCCATTCGACGCTATATAATCTGAGCTAGTAGGCGTGGCTAAGGAACCAAAAACTAAATGCTCTGTGTAAAATCACAAATTGTCTTATCGGAAAACGCTAGCAACACTACAGTTATTACACAGCATGAAAGCTCCGATTATTTTTCTTGCATGTCGGTTACACCAAGTTAAAACAGAGTAAAATTTATACTCCAGTTGCTAAATCTGTCCATGATGCTCTGCGTTACGTCCTTCTGCTAAACACAGCCTTCGCACGCTTTACTCATCCACTAACCGGTGGTAACTATACGTACCATCCGCTTTAGCAGTCACAGACCCTGCATTTTGCCCACACAACCTCAGTCAGTCTTTCATATGATACAAACAGCGATAATTTCCCTCGACAGCATTAAGCGGTTAATCTGAGTGTATTACAAATAAATAAATAAATGTCACTATAATGATATATACGGGCCGGGTAGCTCATTTGGTATAGCGACTGACTACGGGCTGGACGGTCCGGGATTGAATCCCGGTGGGGACGAGATTTTCCGCCCGTCCAGACCGGCCCTGGGGCGTTCAGGAGAAGGTCAAAGAGGTTGTATCGTAAATGTCTGTTTAGTGAATAATCGTCATCAGCATGATCCCACTTCAGACAGTTGTAAGAGTGGCCCCTTCTGTATGCAGACATTTTGCGCAGCTGGGGGCGTTACTACAGTTACGACCGTTGTTTCTGTGCCGGCATCAGTAAAAATATCTCCTGAAGAGAAACTAGCCCATGGAGTCTTGGTTGCATGAGGTATCTGCATTTATCCTGTATGGGTTTTAACACGCTTGTGAGAATACCAAGAGCATAAATAATTAGGGATGAGAATCACAGCATAGCTTATGTAATGAAACACAACACTTGGTTCTGTAATGTCACACATGTACATGTAGTATGATCGGAAAGTAACCGACTCATACTGTTATTATCATTTTCAGTCCCGTTGGGTAAATTTATGTTTAGTTAAATTTCGGACTGAAACCGGCTGTACAAGTATAAATGTTTCAATAAGCAAAAGACACTGTTTGCTGCTGAAAAAAAAAAAATCCCGATGGGGACGAAATATCCCGCCCGTCCAGACCGGCCCTGGGGCCCACCCAGCCTCCTGTAAAATGGGTACCGGGCCTTTCCCGGAGGTAAAGTGCGGCCGGGGCGTGCTGCTGAACACTCACCCCCTTTCTAGTGCCGGGGTCATGGACGAGTAGTGTGCCACACCGGGCCTGTAACGGGATCGCGATACCTTTTCTGTAATGAGTTGCATAAAGACGGAATATATTACATTATGTATTAAGCGGTTAGCCTTTATAATGAATACAAAATACGGTATGTTCTGTGTGGTAAGACCTGACTTTTTTAATACATTGTACAGGTGAACTTCAGGCAGCACAGGGTTAACAGGTCTTGATTAGAAAATGAAAAGTAAATTACTTCTTCCTTTCGCTTTGTAATATATTAATACGTCCAAACAAATCCTACTGTTTGAGACCAGACAGATGAACAAGTCACAAAAAATAAATAAATAAATAAATAAAACATATATTTCACAACTCCATACAGGGGAAACAAAAAGGACAAGCCTGAAAATGCTTGGTAATTACGAATTGTTGCCACACGCGGTACAAGAGAGAGAGAGAGAGAGACAGCGCCACTTAATATTCCAGTTAACAGCCCGACAGTGTATGACGTAACGGCGCCTGCCGTTATTGCAGAAACCCGTTCGCAATCTATGCCTAACTCTGTTGCTAAGCAACAACCCAGCTGCTGGTCCCTTGTCCCTTCTACACTCACAGTGCCACACACGTAACGATAAAGGTATCCGTGTGCTTTATTAAGTACCGCGCCATGAAGGGACATGGCCACTGCTGCGAACTGGGTGGTCAGATTCATGCTCCGACCGCATTACCCCATGGGAAGGGCCAACGGTATCGACCGAATAGGATTTTAAATGGATTTTATCCCGTTATGTCGCGATTCCGTATTAGTAGATGTACTGCTGGAAAAACGTAACATTCTTAATTGCTTATATCAATAGTGCTACATGTTTCGGCCCATCTCATGGACTATTAGGCACGGAAAAACATATCTGAAACATAAGCATGTATGCAGTTTGAATATCATTAATTTGCGACCTGCCAGCTTTAACAATCTTGTTTCCGATTTTGTGTAGCATTAAATGGTGAATGCTTATTCTCTTGTATATTTCGTAAGCTAAAATATTTTCCTAAAATTGGCTGTGTTTCTAGAAACAAAGATTCATTCCTTCAATTACAACATTCAGCGTCATGGTGTGCGTGCTGTGGGGCTAACGTGGTTATTCTTGACACATCGTATGTTTAGTGGCCATTTTATGTTGGACGTTTAGAGGTTTTGGTATTCTGTACGTTTCTTTATCTATGGTGATTCTACGTACATTTTGTCTACGTTTTCTATGTTCCTCTCGTCTCGCTTAAGAAATACGGATTTTATTTTCGTCCGCTCATATTGTCTTGTGTGTGTACTCCTTACGCCAGCACTGACTATTTATGTTGAGATATGTATTTTTTTATGCCCGATGATGGTCCATAACAGCGCGGATATCACAGCCGTACAAAAGAGATAAACCTCTGGCCCTGGCCAACAATCGAACCACAATTCCTCTGTTGTAGAGCCCATAATGCAGTCGCTTTGCCGAGTCGGCTAAGAATTTAGAAACTTTTAAGCGCGTTCGCAAAATTGAGAAAACTGACTATTTAGCTTCCACATGTCTGTCTGCCCGCACGGAACAGCTCGGCTCCCACTGAATGGATATTCATTAAATTTGATCTTTGAGTATTTTTCGAAAATCTGTCAAAAAAATTTTAATTTTCATTAAAATCGGTCACGTATAACAGGCACTTTGCATGAAGACCTGAGTACATTGTTGATCATATCTCGCTCATTTCTTGGAATGAGAAATTTTTCAGACAAATGTTGTAGAGAAAAACAAAACATATATTTTACGTTCAAGTGCCTTTATTCGAAAATCGTGCTGTTTATAGGATAATGTGGAAAGATACTGTACGGCCGAGCAGGACACGGCTGAGAATGTGGCACGTGCGCACTGCATGCAATCAAAGACACACACTCAGAGTACGTAATATGTATTGCTTGTCCACTACAACAATGTTTGCACGAACGCGCCTCAATATTAACCTTTTGGCGCCGGAATTATTTTTTTAATTTTAGCACACCCTGTATATAAAATGTGAATAATACAGGAACCAAATACGTTAGAATTATGAAACAAACTGCATTTTGAAGAGAAAA
>Ga0131853_10018945_pt1 | contig 12522 bp, 10 predicted proteins | sample TergutLab28metaG_FD_92764 | JGI IMG/M metagenome (GOLD analysis project Ga0131853, IMG submission 92764) | Labiotermes labralis P1 segment gut microbial communities from Petit-Saut dam, French Guiana - Lab288 P1 (version 2) (version 2) | ecosystem: Host-associated > Arthropoda: Insects >...
CAACAAAAAAAAAAGAAAAAAAAAAAAAATTAAACCCCCCCACAAAAACTAAAACCCCAAAAAGGCTTTAAAATGTTTCCCCCCCCCCCCCCCCCCACTTACACCATACCAATGTTTGTACTGTACCGTATCATATTGTGTAGTTTTTTTCCTCTGATACTGTATCCAACCTGACGATGGCCATAAGGGCCGAAGCGTGTAGCTGATATATTTATATGTATCTGACAATGTAGTTGTGTTAAGACGGTAATATCCTTGAATAATATACAAAATATACATTACTTCAGCACAGCTTGGTATATATCGTGTAATGCGCTTTTCCTTAAAAACCCTCAACGGGAACCCAGGGTAGGAGATGCCATTACCGTTGTATTTACAGGGAAAAATCCACAGTTTTGATTTTTCCTGTGTTTTGGAATCAACATTCATTGAGTTTATGGCTCTAATTAGCTTTTACAGCCTCTACGAAAAAAAAAAATTTAAATACGGTGTGACCAAATAACCTGAAATCCAAATTTCCCAAACAAGACATTTTTACGTACACCGAAGAGGTCTGATCGACTTCAAAGGGCAAGAGTTCGAAACATCATGGTGTCCCTTCGACACCCCTTGGGGCCGTGCTTGCTGTAAATTGTGACCCTGATCTAGGGGAACATAATTAAGAATTCCTCTACTTTATGTTCTCCGTAAAAGGCTTCTGACGTTTTTATACAAAGTACGCATGGTGGACACAAATCTGTGGCTCTTCCGGATAATACGTTTCCAAACCATTAATCATTTGACAATGAGGCCGGAATCCTTCACGCCTATTCGGCGTGTGACGCATGTTTCATTTTATTGGTGTGAACGAGCAACGCCTTTTCAACACTGGTGCCTGTTTCTTCTGCAGTTCTACTGGTAAGGATGCTGCAGCTGCTAGTTTACCTTGGCTTCCTTCACTGGCTTTTCAGAACGCAGCGTAGTCATAATATGACGCAATGCAACTGCAGTGACGTAATGAAAAAAAAAACTTCGTATACTCCCGCAGAGAGAGCTTTGCTGTGTACAATGCAGAACACGCGCATTATATCTTGTACATCAACAAAATAACAAAATATCGTTCTTTTACAACTTCCTGATGCGTAGTCTTCCTACAACGCATAGAATCATTATTCATTTATGCACGGTTTGTGTACTCTGTCGATATCCGAGACTTCTTACCGACGATGCCATCTGAGTTTCACTTTATGTAAAAAGGATACCTTAAAAATTATAGTTGATCTGTATTACAACTCCGATTCAGGGAAGACGCCACTTGGGAGACCGAAATTTATCTTAAAGAAAGTGTGTGATGGTGCGGATTGGATTGATCTGGCTCAAGATGGAGTTGCGAGCTCCTGTGACACAGGTAATACACCTGCGAGGTCAACGGCAAAGCAGAAGTTACTATCAAAAAAATTTCATTAGCTGAAGGACCCTCAATTAGGTCCAAATTCATTAGAATGTTCTGGCTTCGGGCCACAGAAACACAAGTAAAACGGAGCAGATCGGTGAAGCGGTAATGCCCAACATTCCTATCCGGAACGGTATGGGGACGAACCTCGTCTCAAAACTGGCTATTAAGGCGGTTTCCGTGGTTTTCCTCAGTCCATCCAGGCACATGCCGGGGAAAGTACCTCGATTAGGCCACGAACGTTTCCTTCTCCATCTCTACCGCGTTATTATTCACCCATCCATCGATGCAAAGCAACCCGAAACAGCCAACTGACAGCGTCCTAAAATAAAATACCGGGACACGTAAGCACAAAAAGTGAGTTTCATTGTTTCTTCCACATTTTCACTACAACCACACCACTATAAAAGCATCTTCTGTTTCTTATTGCTTGGGTCTGGGTCACGGATACTGGTTTGAATACTCGCTGTTTAAATTTTGTAACTGCCCACATCTTTGTCAACCGGTTGAGGAAAACTTCAACAAAACTCAAAGAAAGTATGCTCAATCAGCATGTGTGAGTATGTTACCGACCACGGCCAATCACTAAACCACACCAGCGTTCCAGTGCCCACCGTACTAAGCTTGCATTTAAAAATCCCAACGTAGGTACTTGCAGTCGCCAATACCAATACAAAATCTCTCGATATAGTGACAAATACCCTAGGACAGAAGTACAGCCACGTTCGGAACGACCCGGTCGTGAAGATCTGGTCCTCACACTGTTCAAACATATTGGTTGACCATTTGAATAACATAAAACCAAAATCGGTTTAAAAGCATGGCTGTGAAGCTATGCCCACTCTGGTTAATCCGTCCGCTTTTCGAGCGAAGACATAAAAAAAACATCATGTACAAAGAACCGCCTCATGAATCCTTTCTTTTCAACTGCACACACAAAAGGATTCTGCTGACGCAGGTTTGACACACTGACTCCCACAACCTCAACAGCATCCTATACACGCAAACGTGACACAAAGCACACAACGACTTCAGAAACCCGCACTTCGCGCCGATTCATCCGACAAGGACTCACGAATCCAGTGACCTATTATCCTCTACGGAAGGCCAACCCCTGGCACGTGGGAAACCTCAAAGCATACCGGAGGTGCAATAAATGGCACCAAGCACGAAAGGCTTTTAGATAATATTTATAACTTCGACTAACAACCGCATTCACCATCCCCAAGTGTTTGTCTTAACATGTGGTTCACCCAGACTATAAAGTCCATCCAGTACATACGCAGCACTGACAAAGGCAAAAAGAATGGTTGTCTTAAAATGAATTAAACTGTAGTTAAGCAGGAGATTTATCACATATTATTATAAAATACAGAAACCGGTCCGGTATTTAGTAAATACACAACGTGGAGCACTCCCTGTAAAGAACATGAATAGCCATTGTTAATTTAATGTTCGGTTTTGATTACTGTTATACACTTTTCACTTTATAAAAATGTTGAGCGTTTTCTACGCTTTTCAGATTAGTCCTTATATAACTCCACGAAGCAGAGTCCTTCCTGAGAAGCTACGATGTTCTCAGCTGCTCAAGAAATTCCCCGCATGTTACACAACCGAATGTTCATTACCGCATTCACAAGCGCCCGCACCCAGTCCCTATAATGAGCATGAACAATCCAGTCCACGCCATGTCATGAATTAATTGGTAACAGAATATCTGACGCTACAGACGAGGTGTCGCATAAACCGATGTCGTTATAACCGAGTTCGATTGCACATTATACGTATTAACACAGACCTTCACGATGTCGTACCTTCACTGTAAAAAGTGGAACCTCATTCCTATTTCTAAAACCCACTGTTGCATTTATCCTTCAAAATATTTTTGGGTTTCTTCTTACCTGAAGTGGCTACCAAGCCAAAACGTGTTGTAGTAAGTATTCAGTAAAGATAACAAAAAAAAAAAAAGTCCCGTCGTGATTGGCGGTTTCAATCTAAATAATTTCGTCGGACTATGTTACCAGCCAATACTAGTACGAAATATGACAGGAAGTCTATCATTGCTACTGCCCATACCTTACTGCGATTATAACTTGAGATAACGTTTAAGGCTCTATCAAAACACACAAATGTATGAAGATTACGCCAGTCCAAACTACATCGTTGAGAAACCATTTACACCGGCCTACATACTACACTTACAAGAAAAACAAGACATGGACATTCTTGCATAGGTGATTAACAGATTATGACTCGTCGATTATGGAATGTTTGCGTATCATCAATCACACGCAACTAATGCCGCATTTTTAAACATGACGTAGCCCTGAAAACCTTCGTAACAGATGACATACCCACCACATTAAAAGTGAAAGGTTGTAAGTATTCCGCGCGGACGGACTGGAGACATGAGGACACTTCAGAACTGTGTAAACTGTACAACGGAATTACAGCAACTCGTGAACACAAATGACATTCAAGGCCTGGCTTAAGAACCCTAGTATGGTGGATACATGTTAAGGGAAGAGGTCGACATATGTACAACGGAACTGGTAAAAGGTAAAGGCCACCCCAGAACAGGCCACGAAGGCCCAGAGGGAGAGTGCATGTATAGCTCTACGCTTTAACCTCGGCGCTAGATGGAAGGGGTGGTTAACGCCACGCCCCGGCCGCTTTAACCCGGGAATGGCCCGGTACCCATTGTATAGGAGGTTGGGTGGGCCCCAGGGCCGGTCTGGAAGGGTGCGGAAAACTTCGCCTAATCGGGATTCAACACCCGGACCGTCCAGCCCGTAGCTAGTTGCAATACCAACTACAATACGCAGGCCCACAACAGAACCGGTATGCTACCTTAAACCAATCACCTAATACCCAGCACGACAGAAGTGACTATCCAATGGGGCTGTTTAAAAATTAAATGAACGTCGGAGAACACAACGCTTGGGCATAGGGTTTGTAATGACGTCACGCAACATCACATGATCACCGCCCATACACATGGAACAACCGAACTGTTCATACACTGGTATATCCAAGGGTCATCCCCGCAACTCCAAAGGGCAGAATTCTTTCAGGCAAGCTGGTGGTCGATCTGCTGGTCAGGAAGTTGCCTTCTTTTATGACAACAGGTACCCATCCTGAGACAGCTAAAGCCAATCCACAGCATCACACACTAATACCAGAAGATCAATTTTAATACTAGTCCCCATACAGATTAGGTCTCTCACGTGGTTTCCATTCAGACTTCCCTATTAAAATTTTGTATGCACGTTTGAGCTCCTGTGTGCTACACGTACATCCCGCATTCCTATATATAGAATACACGGCAAAACCATTATACGGCCCGACAGAACAGATATATATATATATATGCACCGCGATAGAATAAAAAAGCGAAGAATGCTACTTTGGAGCTCCAGTTTCTTTTCGTGAAGATGTGTTGCGTGCCACATGCGTTGGGTTCTATCTGACGAAGATTTTTCCCATTATCCTAAAACTGCATTTAAACCAGGAGAGTTAAACCGCAATAATTAACTACATTCGTGGCGCGTTACGTATGGGGCCAACTCAGTAGTGTTTCTGCGTTAAGGACCCCGCTGTCTGACATAAAAGTGTAAAGAAATTAATACCGTCAACACAATGAGGTGTCACTATGCGGTTTTTTGACACTGCGGTTCCTTACTCTACTTTTTGAAGCAGGTGAGATTCAGGGTTCCCTCACCACGTATCTGCTACATTGTAGCTGTAAAGAAATGACCATGGACCTAAGGTTGATGAATATCCATGCTAGTTTCTTCGCTGCTCACTGGCACACTTTCCCTGCTGTTTGATGAGTACACGCTGCACCAAAAGACTGTAAACTTTAAACAGCACAATCTTTCCAACTTCCAACTTTCCAGATGTCTTAAGTAACTGACAATGCAGTCGTGGTCTACAATAGGATCACGGACGCTCTTTTTTAAAGGCAGTTGTCCCTGTCCGTCTAACAAGGACATGTGGGAGAGGCAGAGGTACTGCTCCACTTATTTTTCACCTTGGCAGGAGAGGGAGGTGAGTGATCAGCTTCACGCCCTGGCCGATCAACCCCAAGAAAAAATCCCGGTACCAAATGAATAGGAGGCTGGATCGGACCCACAGCTGGTCTGCGCATTTTGTTGGAGAAAGACATAAGAATGGTTATTCTTACCATCATCACTCGTCAGATATGAGCTGCGTGACAGACCAGGAACCCCTTCTGAATACTTGTGAAGGCAGTGAACACAAGATAAGGCAGGAGTGGCCACTTACATAATTTTCATAAATATCCCAGAATACAAGCCACGAATTACAGTTGCTGACCATAACTTAACAAAGATAGGAAATTAATACGATGAAAATATCAGAACATGTGGCAAAAACAAAAGAACGAAGTTACATCACTAGACAACCCACAGAATAAAACAGGGAAGAACTTCCGAAAAGATGGGAAGATAACTGTCAATAAACTGGGGCACGAAACCCAGACCCCCCCCCAATAAGACTTGTAACACTTCTTGCCACATTTTGGACTCATGTTTGGAGACCAACATATGTACGAACTATATGCCAAATTTAATCTCCAACCGTTCCACTATTTTTTATCTCACAGCGTGGACGTCGCGCCAGACACAATTCAGTGTAGCCCACATACACAAGAAGCAATATAGGCCATTTCCCGGCATAAATTCCGTTAAAAGAGCTTGGCTACCTTTTAATACAAAACGTTGTTGCGGCGACAAAATATGAAGTCTGGCGTCGGCGGTTAGGGTCCACATTCAACTGTACGGTCCCCCGCTAAAACGTGTACACCCACAATGTGTGTGCACGCTTAACGACGTCGCTTTCGCCTGTCTGAAATTCGGCCATACCGTTCTCACAACATAAAACATCTGTACGAGTGAAATCAAAGTGAACAATTATCAGACCAAGCCCTTTCTGTTTTACAATATGCGCTTCCTGCGGTATGTACGTCAGTGTGTCCAGACCGCAATGGCCGAAGACGTCAGCGTCGTGAAAGGCCGGTCTATCTACTATTCTAATCTTATCTTGCGCGTTCTTTTATTTTCCTTCACGCTTACTCTAAATTTCGGCGTTGTTCAACAGAAACGACAGTCGACATAATGAGAATAAGGCCCCCACCAGGACAGAGCCACATGTATCAACCCAGAGTAGAGCAGGGGTGGACATATCCCGAATGCCAGGTCGCCATGGCGACTAAATTTTGTATGGTGGCGCCTAACATTTGAGGATTCTTGGTATGTAACTTGTTTCATGTCACAATTCTAGCTCGTAGAATTTTGAGGTGGCTCCTACATATTTGGGAAATATGTGCAATCCTGCAGCAGCGTGTCACACTTCTTTCAATTCATTCCCATTTACGGAACAGGCCTGCGTGATGATCGGATGAAAGGACGAGTGCTCATTTTCGAAGGCGAAGTGGTGCTGAATATTTCAAAACACTAGACAAATTAAAAAGTAAGAATAATGCCAAACAGAGCAGTCACAGCGCAGTAACTTGACATGTCATACTGTAATTCGGCGAACTATTTCACCACAGAACTGTACAGTAACGTCAGGTTCTTTCCAGAAGCCGTTCCCCTGATCTCCCTTTTTTTTTTAATTATTATTATGCATGCTCCATTACTACAAGTAATCTCCCTTCTTAAAGCGGAATTTGTTCCAGAGATAAGAATGGCAGATGCGGGAAAAAATTATCTTCAATTCCTGTCCGTACAGAAAAACGTTATCAGTAAAACTGGTGAACATTTATAAGATACAGCTTCTATAAGTCATGTGTTATACTATTTCCCTTATCTGCTTTCATCTAAAACACAATCTACACGTGATTTACTGTCTTGCCTGTATAATCAGTTTCATACATGACAAACGAACATAAGGTCGGAACGCCTTCGCGTACCCAACTTACTCTCACCGCAAAAACAGTAATACTTAAAACATTCACATCCTTGGATACAAGAATACTTTACTGACATAGACACATCTTACGCGCCCACGCTCTTTTCGGTATTCCGTAGAACACAGTCCATAAGGGCATGCAGTCACTAGGCAAGGCACATATGGCTTTGTGTGTCACAACTCTACACGCGAACTAGGATGAAGCGTGACATGTATTCCATTACTACTAATACTGGGAGACATGATTTTTACACTTCAAGGAACATTCCAAACCACGCACGCAATGCGTGATTTGGAGCTCTGACAGCAGCACGGGTGGGGATGTAAGTTTTCAGAAACGACACCGAGGTTTCAGAGAAGCGTTACAGCCTCCAAGCTTAGGTCAAGCAGTCCTATCAGTCCCGGACCCAAAACCCGGAAGTCAGCAAAGTCGATGCCTATCGGCCGTCTGCCAGCGACAGTGTACGATTCCTCATAGCCTACTGCATAAAATTAAATGATACGTGCAAATGCCATAAAGCGCAGCACCTGCTGTGCTAGTATATTTAGAGAACAAAAAGCAAACGCGTATGCAGCCGAAGTGTGTATGTGTACAAAGGCCGATAAGAGATCTTGATAACGGTAACCAATTTTTACACCAGCACGGGCAGGATACATATTTGAACACCAACGCCAAACAAAGACGATACTGCGAAGGTTTCGTATCCACCCACTAAGATGATAGATCATGTACCAATAGGTACCAACAACCAAGATAACAATGCTGTTACCTCCGACAACAGTACAGCCAACACTACATTTCTGGTCGCAATAGAATCGAGTGTACCCAACAACGGAACCAGATACTAGTTATCATTAAAATCCCTGATTAGCTGACAGAAATGGGTAAGCAATAAGAAGATTTGTGATAGGACACGTTTAGGAAAAACCATGAACACTAAGTTCTTTTTTTAATTAGGCAGACATATTGACCTTTTTACTTCAATGGTATATGACATAATTAATGGGAGACAATGACAAAACCACACAGGGTCAATACTAAATTAAGACAACGGCTGTAGGCTTACAGCAGGGGCGCACACATCTAGAAATTCTAGGGCCCAGAAGGGTAACATGGATCAAGTTCAGGCTGAGGGCCCATGACAATATGCGCCACCGTTCAAAATTTAGTCGCACGTTAGTCCAGGCGCCCGGGATTTGTGAATCCCTCGATTATATCACTGCGGGTGTCGAACTTACGAATACGCTGGAGATGTTAAAAAGACAAAACAGAATGTATCAGGCGTGCCTATCATCACAAAACACATTCAATAGTAACACGACTGACCTGCATTTGCAGACAATACGACGGACCTCATATCAACGAACAGACACAACAGAAGTTTCTATCTTCGGATTACAAATTGCTGAGACGATAACCACTGTAACGTAATTTCGTTGCTATTTGCGCTTTCTTACGGGTGACCTCTACTAGTTACGCATTTTTATACGTTCTGTACACATATGGTACAAAACAACTTAATGGTCCCTAAATAACAAGACAGGCCACGTACGTACAAACGTAAAATTGAGGCGTGTACGAGCAATCACTGTAGCCGTGGAAAATCAATAAGTATTATATATTCTAAGCACGTGTCTGTAGCCTTAAGTTATCCAGCATGCTATGCGCATGCGCCGTATTCTATTGTCATCTGCGGCCTATCTGGCTCTGCCATATTTTCCCACACTATGTTACAAAACAGCACGAATTTCGGGGGGGGGGGAGTCACTGAAGTGTGTTTTGATTTTCTCTACAACTTTTGTCGCAAACATTTCTCATTCTGAGAGCAATTCGGCGAGATACTGTCATAAATGTACACAGCTTTTCATGTAAAATACCCGTTATTCTTGTCAGATGTTACTCGAACTTCAAGCTTCTCGACAGATTTTCAAAAAAATCAGCAAATATCAAATTTCGTACAGGCATGCGCCCAAAAACTCAATCTATACCTGCACAAAACGTAACGAGTCTATCAAAGAACCCACTCACTGGGCATTTTATTCATCCGGATTACAAACTGAAAAGCGGACAACGCCGATATACGAAAACTCAAAAAGTGTCATATTCATACACACTTGATGCCTTACGTTTGCAGAGTCTCTAAAATTTCGGACACCATGCCAAATTTTAACATTTTGTATATTAAAGCTCTGTGATGAAGTGCGTTTTTGCACATCTGTATCGGTGCCTTAGAAGAATACCAACACGATCGTCTACATCTCGTTATTAATGCCCACCAAACCCAAAGGTCTTTCAGGATTCTAAACAGTTTCAAGAAATGCATGTAGTGCGAGATTATAGGTTCTCACAGCGACGTTAATGAGGTGAATCTTCCAAGACATGAATCCATCTATACCAATATAAACGGCGTCACAAAGAAAAGACTTGAACCTTCAGTGCCTTAAGTTACTATTTTCAACTACAAACTGCATATAGACGGTCAAGGTTCATCCTTCAAGGATATTTGAAGTCTAAAGGATGTGGAAAACTCTTGTACTCTTGGAATTGGCCGAAGACTCTTAAAATCAAAATAACTTGTCTATTACGTCACTGGGCGAAGCACTAATGTGGAAGTGTCAGCAATTTCAGATGATAAATTCAAACCGCAGTCTGAAAGAGGGAAGGATTATGCAACATAACCCCCCCACCCAAGAAGAAGCGGTCTAGTGTAACGTCTTTCTTCTTGCAAAAGTTAATACAAATTAACTAGTCTCAAAATTTTTAACCATGTGCAACTCGATGCATGCACGCATGAGTTCCGGGACACGTTCTCAGAAACTATGAGATGAAACACTGGAACAAGGGATCAATCCAGTATCTAAGATGCACCTGTAAAGTCAAGAAAAATTATATGAAGCCGAATTAGCATCCAAATGTTCAAAAATAGAGAAGCCAGCTCAAAATTCTACGCGCCAAGAGATTGAAATGAAATTCAACACAGGACCCACAAATACTAGGCTTCAGGTTACAAAATTTAGTCACCCCGGATGTGCGCACCCCTGCTCTAAATACGTACTATCAAATACAGATTAATTTTACGAACTGTGTCCATAACTAATCGGTAATGCAGTCAAAGACAATCACCACGCAGGGGTGCGCACCCCTGCTCTAAATACGTACTATCAAATACAGATTAATTTTACGAACTGTGTCCATAACTAATAGGTAATGCAGTCAAAGACAATCCCCACGCATGGACTATTTTAAAAGACTGCAGTAATATCTTCACGTATCGAGGACGGGCGACAGAACGAGATCTGAATGATGGCAAGGAACCAAACGGATTCTACACATTGCCGGTTTCAGAGTAACTGACGATTGGTATTATCCTGTCACGACTCGAAGAAAATTAAAAATACGGATAAGGAGCACTAAGCGGGGCTCAGGACCCTGGAAATACGTCGTTCAACATAAGCTAATGGATACCTCGTTCGTAAAACCAGTGCAATAACTCTTCAAATTTACGTTCGCTTGAAAAAAGTATCAAAATGATGTGGGATTAGAGCGCAGGCATGCATAAAAATGCCTGTCCGTAATGTTACCAGAAGGTAAATTAACTGATCATACACGACGTTTAATTTAGAAAATATATTTATTTAAGGGAAAAGCGAGTCACACGTAAGCAAACACGACGTGATGCAATATTCCGCGCATACTTCCTGCCCCGTCTGTTTACATTACCTATACGCCCAACATCATAACAAAGGTTTCTGTACGAAAACGCCTGCACGACCCAAGCGCGATGTGACCATGCTGCTTATCAACTCTTCACATCTGGATTCAATTTTACATTCGCTACGGCACGAACTTCTCATAAATTTTAACCCAGAAATTAACCCACAGTACGATTTGTTCTCCTTCAACCCTCCTCCCGCGTTCAAACTTGTCCCGAAACCCAAGCCACATTTTAAATAGACACGCAATCTTTTCCCTTTGATATGCAAACGTACAAATGTGGAAATCTGACTGCTCATTCTTTTTTTTTTCCGTTGTTACACCGCGCATGTTGTCGAGTTACTCAATTATTATACCAACCACTGCACATATATAAAATGCAGGGCATTCTTCGCAACATAAAATTACACAACACGGCATACTGCCACAATACCCAACTGGTACAGCGAAATTAATGTGACTTTTTATAGTGTAACTTTAGCAAGGACGATACGGCTCCCTGACGATGTTCCAAGGACCGAAACATGTCGGAGCGTTTTTAATGTGTAAATTTTATATATGTGCAGTAGTTGGTATAATAACTGAGTAAATGCTCATTCTATTCAAGTATGGTGACTATTTTTTCTGCAATAATCTAACACACCAATCACTTAATACGTACTTAACTTCTTCCAATATTAGTTACTGATTCTCCGATTCACTGAACACATATAACGAGATGATGCTACCCCAAAAAATAGTTTCTTCCGCGTATCTTTGTTTTAATTTTGTCAATGATGGAGACCGAGAAGGATGACATGAGTGGGCATGTAGCACGCATGGCAGAGATGCGACTTATTACAAAATCCTGGTCTCAAAGCTTCGCATTAAGAAACTACTTCCAATACCTTGATGCAGACTGGAAGATGATATTAAACCGGATCATAACGGTACAGTAGGAAGTCGCGGACTGGATTTATCTTGCTAAACAAAGAAACCAGCTGCGGGCTCCCTTGAACACTGTAATAAATATTCGAATTTCATAAAAGGAGGTAAAATGTTAACCTCCACAGGAAAGTCTCTGCATGAATTATTAATTTTTAAAACGTTACTTAATGCAAATAATTTGGGACACGTTACAACAGTATAAAAGTAACATGAGAAGAACATTTTTCTATTACATAAAACATAACCACAAATCTAAATATATAAAAAAGGGTCCTAAGTGACTGTCACTAGTTAACACACAGTGGTCTGACAGGTGGTCGTGACATACACAAATATTAACAGACAATGCATGTACGTTACCATTTGATTTCAAATTTTTTACGGCATGTTTAAATAATCACCAACGTACGATTACGCCTGACACAGGGGTGCACAAATCGCAGACTCATCAATCACGTTAAGTAACAGCTGATCGGAATAGTTAATCGTAATATTAGTATCATCATCATCATCA